>Ga0153986_1000004_pt1 | contig 63856 bp, 84 predicted proteins | sample TSGA070MetaG_FD_104724 | JGI IMG/M metagenome (GOLD analysis project Ga0153986, IMG submission 104724) | Attine ant fungus gardens microbial communities from Georgia, USA - TSGA070 MetaG | ecosystem: Host-associated > Fungi > Mycelium > Unclassified | place: USA: Georgia, Alexander Wildlife... | reverse complement strand
TCGTCATGAAGACCTCCAGGTCCAAGTGCGTGAACCATCTGAAAAAACGTTTGTCTATAAATACTCATAGTGAACGTGCTAGCTTAGCTGTCCTCATCTCATCCACAAACCCGCACCTGTATCACGAACTCACGTAATTCGGCGGAAGAGCAACTGAGGACATCGCAAGAACTGTCTTTACTGCGTCATTCACTAGCTGACGAACTTTCTGAACTCTCTAACGAACTCTTTTCCGTACTGTCCGATGACAAGAGTCAGCCCATATTATTGGAAGACGTGGAAACCCTGCACCGAAGCTTGAAGGAGTTGAAGAGTGTTAAGAATTATGTCCAAGTTATCCAACATGGGCTGAGGCTCAGGTTCGTGTATGTTACGGGCAACTACTTGACACAAACTCTCATATATATACTCAGTGAGTCTGCTGTATCACAAGCTAAATCTATAAGTCCAGTCTCGATCTCTTCTGTGGCCATATTCCAAGACCTTCAGAAGTTCGTCAAAAGCGTGACGGATACTTGCTCAAACGCTGGAAGCGCCAGTGGTCAACAGAAGCTACATGTCATTAGATTCCTTGAGAGGGTCCGTGACCACACTTGGACAGATATCAAGGCCGCTCTTTTCGCGTAGGCCAAACTTCATTTAACCACATCGTCCCAATTGACGTTGGCGATTAGGACTTTGACAGCGGCAGCGGAAAAGCTTGGTTGGCCCATGAGCGTGAACTATGCGACCATTGTGCCGAGTGACAAAAGTGCGTTTGAAGATGCCTTTGCGAACGTGTTGAAGCTGCAAAACGTGTGAGTGGTAGATGAGTACGTGAATGACATATCTGACTACTTGTAGTGGACAAGACATTGGAGTAGAGCAGGGACTTATCCTTAACGAAAAAAAAAGTGGGTTGTATCCTTTCCAGGCGCTCGTTCTGCCTGTTTCTCTTCGCTTCAAGTATCATTTCGAGGGGACTCGGCAAACAAACAGAATAGACAAGGTAATAACATCTGTTTCATGAGGTTCTTTCTGTTGTTCTGACATCCGTTCAGCCTGAGTGGTATTTTACTCATGTCCTCAACGTCGCCCACGAGCACCGTCAATTTATGGAAATGGTTGTTCAACCTCTATTGTCGTCGTCAGAATACAGACAGGTATTTGCGTGGGTGAGTCCTACGTTCCCAGGGTATCTCTTTTCTTGAACTCTCTTAACTCAGCGCGAGTTTGCTCTGTCGCTATTACCGCTTCTCTCACGCAAACTCCATAAAACGATACCTGCACTTCTTCAATCACCTTCCATACTAGCGCATACGATATACCAAGCTTTGTCTTTTGATGCGTCCTTCATAGAGGAAGGGTTCCAGCTACAGGGAACATCTGCCATTTCGTTAGACGATGTTGACACACGATGGCAAGGCATTAGTCAAGTCTTACTAGGAAATCAACAATGGTTTCAAACTTGGTTGATGGGAGAACAAAGATGTCAATCACTTTAATTCTCTCGATGGTCAATTGACTTACACACATGACATCTCAGTTGTTGAAGCCCAATATAATGAGATATTAGAGTCCTCAGATGCATGGGACGTCTCGGATGACACAGAAGTGGGCTCTCAGGTGACCGTTCTGAAAGCGACCAATTCGGCACGCAGGGTCAAAGCGTTATTTGAACAAGTAACAGGTCAAAGTGGCTCCAGCATAACTATTGCCTAGTAATTAATTTATACCACTCAGATCGATACTTGCCTTTGCCAAATCCGTCCCAGCGTGTGCAGTTTCTCGTCTCAATCCAATTACCCCTTCTTGATTCTTACCTTGGCCACATAACCTCCTTGTTGGATGTCTTTGAAAACAGGTCGTCGGCTTTCGCCCGCGCTGTACCCGGTGCACTCGCTCTTGGGGGTAAAAGCGAAGCATCTGTCAACGTGAACGCACGAGGCATGGCAAGCGGTGTGGAAAGTCTTCGACGACTATGTGAAGCACTCTTGAGTGCTGCTCATATTGAATCAGCAATTGAATCTTGGGCAGAAGATTTGGTATGTGTCATAGGCGAGGAGCCTGACTCAAAGTCCCTCATTGACAATCTATATCTCAGTCCTTCCTGGAGTTGTGGCGTGATATCCATCATAACCCTGCCCTCCGCTCTCATGCAGAAGCCAATCCCCTCCTCCCTCCTCCAGGACATGAGGCCCTTGAAGTGCCTAATGACACCATCTTCGAAGTCTTCATCAATAAATACACAGCTATCATAACTCGCGCAGAAAATATGGTTGTACAACAAGTATGCATCGAAGTTGAAGCGCAACTCAAGGCTCATTTCTATACGTACGTGTTTTTCTACCTTGAGTGTCCATCTCATGTTCACATTCGCAGCAGCAGTCCGGACCCAAACACTTCCATAGTAGCTGAAGCACCTCTCATTTCCCAAACTCTCTTACCACCTCTCAGTCTCCTTTCAACGTATCTGAGCTACCTTTCGTCCACGCTTTCCCAGACGACCTCCACCGTCCTCTATCGCCGTATTTCGACAAACCTCTCCGAGCATATCTTACATCGTCAAATTCTATTTAGAGGTACTTTCGACGCAGCAGAGGGTCGTGCCATCCTAGCTGAATGTGAATTATTCCTTGAAACATGTAAAACTGCGCTGGCCGGTATTTTACCGGGTGGCAAAATTCGTGTAGAAGCTCCATGGGGCAAATTATTGCAAGCGGGACGATTGGTTGCGCTGGAGGGAGATCTCTGGGTTGGAGTTGTTGATAGTACGTTTGGTACGTCTGATCAAGAGGAGGAGTGGAAGAAGACCATGCGTACCGTAACTAGCTACTCGGATTTGTCGAGGGAGACTGTCAAAACTATCCTTCGTCGTCGCAATGACTGTCATATCTAATTGTATACCATTGATGGGGCTTCAATCCAAGCGACATTGGAATCTGAATTATAAACATCATATTCGTTCTCATCGTAAATGTTCCTTTACTCATGAGACGACTGAACCAACAGAAAAGAGTGATAAAAAAAGAGATGTGAATTTCGGGCACGAAACATGGAAACAAATTGAAACCAAAAGCAACTATTATGATCAAAGGATACTAACACAGAGCAATCAAAATACTAGAAAGCGATGATACGAAAAAGGCACAAATAGTGTGTTCAGACTCGTCGGCAAAAGTCACACAAATAACTGAAAAAGGAAATAAGACGGAAGACGGAAGGAAAACGAGAGAGGCGCCTTATGAAGGGTAAAGCTATACACAGCATATCAAGTTGATTACCCTACATAACTCTCAGAGTCCATCCATGCAAACCACCCTCTGCTGCTGCTGCCTGTGCAGCCGCCAGCCAACTTGGATCCACGGAAGGCCCCCCGTTGGATGAATTGGCAGCCGCCATAGCATTTAAATCCACACCTTGAAATACGTTCTCACATGCGATAGTCCTACCAGAATGGTATCCAACACCATCTGCGGCTCTGATAAACAACAACGGAAGCGTCCTGGTTGCCATAGGTGTCGAGGGCGGCGGTGCCGACAAATTCACGTTACCATTTCTGCTTTCATGAGAACCAGACGCGCCTGCCCCGGCATCAGGCGATTGGCGAGTACCTTGTGAAAGCTCAGAATGAGGATGAGACTGCGAAGACGAGTCGTCTTCCAAGACCTTAATGATGTCTTGTAAGGGGGGCATCTCAACCACCACGATGGTGTGGATGGGTCCTGCTGGCATGTAACGTGAGGGCACAGTAGGGGAAAGCGATCCTGTTGCGGAAGAGGGACCAGGAGTGCCTTCAAGACCTTGCGGCCCTGACATAGATGGGACGAAAGGCGATATATTCGTCAGTGGGCCGGGAGCAGTCGTTTGATATACGCGGAGGCGAAGAGGACCGAGATTGCCAAGATAAACATCCAATGGTGTTTGTTGCCTGGTATTAGGATCCTCGTAGAAAAAGTTGGAAACAGTGAGCTCGATAGAATTGCTTGCAGGTCGATAAACGGGAGCGGTGAAAAGAGTAGGGAAAGGCGTGATGGGAAGCTCGGGTATACTGTTATTTTGACCGAATGCGTCAAAGAACGTGTATTGGAATTTGGCTGATAGAGTCGTTTAGAATTCAATTAAAGACGACTTGGAAAAAAACTCACAGATGCCAACAATAGTCCAACAGAGATAGTCGTCAACTTCATCAGATATAATTCGCTGACCGTCTTTTACTTCATCACAAATTCGTGGGGATTGGAACATAAGTGGGTGAGTTCCTGCCTGAGTGGACATTCCAGGAGCAGGAGGAGCAATTATTGCATTTGTACCAGGAAGAGGTCCAGCTGCCGACAAATAGTGTCGCGAACCATCTGCACTCACACGCTGTAGAGCAATCTTCTGCATCTGGCTCACGGGACCCCCATCATCATTGCAAACTCGTCCCTTCTCAACCTTGCGGATAATGAGAGGAGATGTAGAGATGCCTGAGTGCGTATCTGAAAGAATGATTTCACAACCATAAGTGACTGGTTGTGGAGTTCCAGCTGAGTGTATAAAGTGTGAGAGCGGGAAAATTCAAGATTCTCATCACATGACACACACCTAAGGTTGGCGGCTCCGTTCCTGTGCGACGAACAACATTGACATTAAAAGCAGACCACGCGACATTGCTTGCGCACAATTGGGCATGATCAATGGTCATATATTTGGTGCGGACGGTTTGCGAATTGATACGATTAAAAAGAGAAACAGGCCCCCCTGCCAAGATACACGAAGAAATGTTGCGCGTTTTGGCTGTCTTTTTGGACGGCTTGGATATAATCGTAACAGGAGCCGAGTCAAAGGTTGCCCATACACGTCCACTCACAGTTTCTGTGCTTTCTGGGGCCAACGACGGAGTCGGCGGTTCAGCGATGTCCAAAGAGAGTTGGAAACTCTTGGCTTTTGCAGTTCCAGTGACATGAAGGAACTTGAAACTTGCCACCATGTTGTTATCGAGAGGAGCCTTTTGCTCAAACGATCTCTCACCAGCCTCCGAGACGACAGCCATGGAAAGCTGCTGGTTACGCATGTGCCATAAAGGACCCTCTATGTGAACGATAGGGGGTGGACAGAGAAAACGCTTCTCGCTGCCATACGATTTCTGGGCGACAGCCGCGTGAAGGCAGATCACCGTTGTCATAGGCATGACGCGTGCGGGATCCTGAGAAACATGCTCACGAACGATACGGCGGATCTTAATGTGTGGGTCGTCTCCATCTGATTCCTCCAACTTGCGTTTGGCGGTCGACTACCCGATGAGTAAAAAATCGGCAGAAGACGCGTTGAACAGTAGTCATACCTGTGCTTGGACCAGTGGGGGATTTGACTGGGGAGATTGTGCAGAGTTTGAAGCGTTCCATGGAGGAAGCTGGCCGTTGGAGATCACATCCTTGGAAGCAGCCAAGATGGACTGAAGAGAGGCATTTGGATCGGACGAGATGTGGGATGCATCTTCTGATGGTAGATCCGACTTGGGCGAAAGAGATGCGATGGACTGAGGGCTGGGTTGCTTGCTGTTTGCCTGTTGGAAGAATGAATTGCAGAGTCTGGGGAGGGAGAAGGAGATTTACGGGTGGGGGTGTGGGGGAGTGGGAGGGATGGGATGAGTCGTCTGGCTGGCTGTCTGAGCGGCCAGCCGACATTCCAAGATGGGGGTCGAAGAAGAAGGAGCTTTGGGAGATAGACATTATAGGCGTGAGAGCCAGATCTCACGGACGAGGCGAGTGGGAAAGTGGGCAGGCAGTGGGAAAAACAAGAGCAGCCGCGTCTTCAACGCCTGCCCGTGCGAATTCTATAGTAGTACGTGGGAACATCCGTGCCTCGGCATATCGGCATCGCTCACTAAAAACAACTCCCCGTATCCACGCCCTCTCTCCGGTGCCGCCATTGTGCTCTCCTCCCGCCGTGCCTTCTGCACCAGGTACAGCGACTGTTCATCCACGACCTCATCCCTGCCGTACGGCGAAAGTATGCAACCGTATCTATCTACAACGGATGTAACAAATAGGCTAGCATCTTCCCAAGCATCAATAGAAGGCGAAGCACCCGAATAATCCGCTTACTGCTTGGCAGCACCTCCCTTTTATTTGCCTCGCCTGTATCTTTCCCACTGCTCGCCGTCCTTCCTATCTGCGTCGCCGTTGGGGAAAACGTATGTGACCCTTGTCTCGATCTGATGGCGGTCACGCGTTGTTTTGTGTCCTTTTCAGTATCCACATGGGATGCGGGACATTGAATAGATATATCTGATGTAGTCAACGCAATGGGCTGCGGCACAGCTTTTGAACGGACAAGCGGTGTGGAGGCCATAGCTAATGTTTGGGGGAAAAGGGGGAATCGATCCAGTGGGTGGGCTTTATAACGGGGGGACGAAAGAAGAGAGGGGCTGACCAAACCAATGAATCAGATACATGGTTTGGGGTAATGCAACTACTGAAAGCACCAATTAATCTTTAATGTAGATCACTGTCCTTTCCTGGACAAATCATCCCCAGAAATGATTCCGCAATCACTCATAAGACTTCTATCGAGTACATGCCTATAGTTGAAAACTGATGTGCACTTATCAACAATTAGATTCTTCTGGAATCCTTCTGTAAATTGCTGGATTGGCACGACATTTTTAGTCACGGTGGCTGAGTCAAGAGTCATGACAAAGCTAGACCCTGAAAGATACATATTCTTTCTTTTTAAAAAAATACGGTACAACACACGCTCCCCCGCTTGGTGTGAAAGGGTTTTCAGTCCTCTCTTGACACCCCTGGCATTGCAAAATGGCGCAATCAAAAAATCAACGCAAATATAGTTATAATAATCTTTCGAAAAAGCAGGCCATTCAATGAAGCTGGCCATCTCTCTATGAAAGTTGAGGGTAAAAAAATTCATTGATCCGTCAATCGTTCACATCTGGCTCTGAATTGCATTAGGTTTAAACATGAATCAAATGCCATCTCTCTCCTGTTCCATCATTCCACCTTCTCAAAAGGAGATTACAGATTCGATACCCATGAAAAAGAAATCACAAAAATGCAAGAAAAAAAACAAATATACCATCACTCGACCCTAGCACAAGGACATATCAAAAGGTCAATGAAAGATTGAAAGAGATTCTGTGCATAAACAGCGAGTGAGATGATCAAAGAGGGTCTTTGGAAATCAAAAAATCATGTCCCCATGTATATGTGATAACAATAAGAAAAAGAAAAAACTGGATCAGGATGAACGTGGAGAAAACATCCAGTCGACTCGAATGCCACAATAATGCCAAAAAAAGCCATTGCAATGTAATGAAGAGTAACCAAATGCGAGCCGGAGGATGGAAGAAGGAATGTGGACTATGTACGTATGTAAACACAGAAACCATCCATGAAAGGGGGAGAGGGAAATATAGATACGTTGGAGTTGTAGTCCGCCTATCAATAATAATGGATGAAAAAAGAAAGCGCAGAGAGAGAGGTGAATGGAAAAGATGGTGAAGATGGTCAATGAAGAAAGATCATCTACACGTCGAAAAGGTGGGGAAAAAGGCAGCAGATAAAGATGTGACTTCCAGCCAAAAGAATGAAAGTGGTGAAAAAAAACACTCGAGAGACGGAATTGACAGCTTGGGCGGGTATGAATCTAAAGACGTCATTGAGACCTGATAACATACGTGAATGCAGAGCGTCTGAGGACCAATGAGACGGCACGATGGGTGGGTGGGTCAACCCATCAACCCCTTATGCCAGTAGATCCTTGCTTCTCCTCCTCTGCCTTGCCTCTCGATCTCGGTTATGGCTTGGAGCATGAGGTTTTGAATGATGTCCCGGAAAAGGTACAGCCGATTCCTGTCTCCTTGTACCAGGCTCGCCAGCACCGGCATCCCCAATGACATCGTTACCTCCACCAGGACCAGTATTTGCCTGGTATCTTTGCCAATCTTCAACTTTCAGAGCTGACATTCTTTTTGATGAATTACCACCCAACCTATCTACACTCGCAGACCGAGATTGCCTCTTCCACTCGATCGCCGCTGGCACTTCACTATCTCTTTTTGTTGAAGATCTCGTTGCCCCATGTTGTTTCTTCAAGGCAGCAGCTTTTTCAGTGTGTTTCTTCAGCATCGTCTCCTTCTCCATCTTCTTTGCTTTCTCCCACCTTTCCTTTGCATCCCTTACATCTGCACTCTCTTTCTCCGCTTTCGTAACCGGATCTTGAAGATTTTTTATTTTTTCCCGGTGCCTTTCATTCAGCTCTTCAAAAGTCTTGATCACAGGCTCCTTGACCGGTACCTGCCGTAAATTGGGCGCAAGAATGTTTCCACCTGAGTTTCGGCGCGGAGGTAGAATAGTTACGGCAGCACCAGTCATCTTTTCGGGCTTGGCATTCGTCGAATAGCCCATATTACCTAAACCAGTGACGCCTGGTAAACCAGACAACCTCTCTTTCTCCCTTTCCTTGTCTCGACCATTGGCAAGCTTCACAAGGGGAACGTCATCTGGATCATCACCACCTGTACTGCCAGCGGGAGTACCACTTCCGCTACTTGTAACAAGCAAGCTTTCCCTTCGCTTCCTGTTATCTAAGGCCTCTTGGACGGCGGAAGACATAGGCACGCGAGGAGCCGGTGTGGTCGGGATCGGAGGTGTAACACCAGAGGGAGGCTGCAGGAGCTTGCGTTCGTGAAGGTACAAGTCCCACTCGGGATCTTTGGTAGGTATGCTTGTCGGTCTCGATGCTGACATGCCGAACGGCGGACTGGAGGCTCTGCCAGATATAGAGCTGAAGTCCATAGAATAGACACGAGCACGGGGATCTATTTCCCGAGGAGGGCGAGAGTGAGTGCTTGCTGTCGAAAGATGAGAGGTCACATCAATACTCAAGACATACTTCGAAAATTGAACTAACTATTGGAAGTGACTGGGGCGCCGGGCTCTTTCTTAAGGACTTCGATGTTCTTCCGGATGTTTTGAATCTCATACATGAGTTGTTCCTTTTTCTTGAGGTCTTCCAATTCTGCAAGAGTCATCTCCTTGACCTTGGCAGGCTCCTTCTTCTCCTTGTCTTCGGCAATGAAGGTGACAGGAACATCATCCTGAATGCCAAGGCCAAGATCCAAGGCAGGTAGCACTCCCGGATTTTGCATGAAGCGAGACTTATGGAGATCTTCCTCGGATGTAGGGGCAACCTTGAAGTCTGATAAACCAGATAGATGGCGTTGTCGAGGGTCATCGGCCAGTGTCGCAGGTGATGAAGAGCCCTCACGTTCCTTCATCAGAGCAAATGATGAGAACTTGCCATGCCTACTCAACGTGGGATGTTCACTCTCCCAAGTTTCCCTTTCTGAATTGAGATCCCCAAACCTTGTGGCAGCCTCCAGTTCGGCGACCTCTTCCTGCCTCCTGGTCTCCTCCGCGATCTCTCTGAGCTTACGACGAAGGACCTTCATGATACGGAGCTGTACAGCGGCACCCATGAGGGCAACCGCTGCAATGAGACCAAGTTCGATCTGCATAGTTTGTGACACAGGAAACCGAATACCATTATCAGAGAATTTGGGAAAGAGAGGGTTAAAACCGAGATTCCACATGTAAAACTATGAAGCACGTTTGTTAGAGGAAATGCCTGGACCCGATAGGGCGTGTGAAGAGACCGTACCTCCTTGAGGCCAGCAGTAGTAAAACAGTCTACACCAAGCACAAAGGCAGAAGAGCCGACAAAAGCCGTGGAGATGAGGAGGATGTGATAATGAATCTGATTTATTGTTGGATATGAATTGTAACGAGGCAGATGATAAGCTCACCTGTGGGACAGTGGCCAACGTAAAGCCTATTACACCGAGACCTGGATTGGAGAGGGAGTCAAATCGGAGAAGTGATCTGCTGGCAGACAGACTTGCCGATGTAGAGGATCCATCTATAACCAATAGGCCTGATGACGCCGCCACTATGGAAGCACTGAATGAAGAGAGCAAAAGCAAAACCACCCCAAGCGCCGATGCAGTAGCGAGTGGCCTTCCAGAAAAAAATAGCAACGCCACCGCCTGCGAATCCGGTGATCACGCTGGCGAGAACGAACATGCCTCGAAGGGTTTTAGATGGAGGATTTACAGCGGGTAAGACGCCATATCGAATAATGAGAACAGAACAGGCGAGAGAAAGAGTGTAGAATCCGGCGAGAAAGAAGGACGTCCTGAAGAGTCAGGTGAGAAAGGAGGCTGGTAGGTCAACGAGAGCCGCACCATCTGTTTTTGTGGCCCCAGAAAGCGGAGGGAAGACCTGTGAGAATAAGAATAGCACCGAGAACGCCAAAGGCAGGGTCGAGACGAGTGTCCTACAAAGTGGAATGAGAAAAAAAAGATGCGGAACAGAATGACGTACTAGGACGATAGGCGGCGGGGTAGGCGATGAAGACGGAGAGGCCAAAGAGGTGGTGGACGACGGGACGGTGGAAGACGAAGCAGCGGAGGAGGAGGAGGAGGGGAGGAAAGAGGAAGAGGAGAGGCGGACGACGGTGGAGACGACGGTAGGAAGGGAGGAGAGGCTATTTGAGCGGGTGACAGACGTGAAAGACAGTGAGGAGGACTGTGCGACGACGACGGCAGTGAATAGGAGGAGAAGGACGAGCCTCATGGTGGGGAGAAAGACAATCTTGATTTACAAAAACTCGTTCTAGTCTACTTGAACTGCCTAAAACGGACTGCCGCTGCACCAACTTCCTTCAGAATCCGCTTCATCCGCGAGCCGGCCGTTACCGGCACTGACTCTTCCGCTTCCTCTTCCTCTTCCACCACCGTCACGACCGTCCCACGCCGGCCAAAGCGCCCGACACGGCCGGCAACGTGCGTATACGCATCAATTGATCGGCCTGTTACTCCCGGACCCTCCGGGATACCCAGCGAGAAGACATGCGTCGCCTCCGGCATATCCAGCCCGCGCGCCATCGCCACAGTTGTCACTAAAAGCACCGGACCCTCGTTCTCGTTCTCGTCCGCTACAGGCTTCTGAGGATCAAATACCCTCGCATCCAGCCCCATCTCTCGCAACTCGTACACCGCGCGGAATACAGGAGCACTGGATGGAATCACCAGCAATCCCAGCCGCGGAACATCCAGTACCACTGCCGTAGCAATGGCCTCCAGGACTTCGGGATTGAACGGCGAAGGCGTGTTTCGATACCGCTCAAGGAATCCATCTGTCACGTGGAGTCAGTTTCTTGATGAAATTCGCCATCAATATGGGATTCTCACCTTTATCTAACATGTGATTCTGCGGTGGCCGCTCGTCTGCCAAATCGGCAAGCAATTTGTGTGTTTCAACCTGCTCTGCTCCGTCCTCTGTCACATCTATTGCACCCGCGACATTCCGGACTTGAGTTTTGGACACTTCAATAATGCAATGCCTCACCCGTCCACTGGAGGCCCCCTCTCGTACTCTCTCGTCAGCCGTCGCCTCTGTTTTCTTCACCGGCTTCGAGTTTGTGTTTTTCACCTTCATTGCAAAACTTTTGTTCAGCCATCCGCTCTCCTCATACAGATAATTGCTCAAGTGCGTCCTCAACGTCGCACTCGACACCACCAGCTGTGGCCCTGGCATGTCCCTCGATCCAACAAATGTCCCTTTCTTGTACGGTTCCTCTGCCCCTTCATCCCAGGCCCACTCTTGCATCCTTGCATTGATCTCCTTCCTGGCAATAAATATCATATCCAGCAATTCCCTCGTGACCCCTGGATGCGCCTGAATCTTCTTGATTGCTTTCTCATACGAACCCTTCCACGCTCGTTTAGGATTCTTCTTCGGCACCGTCTCGATGAGATAATCCACTTCATCCACCACAACAGTACTCAGATATTCCAACGGCACTAGATCTGGATCCTTCTTGTACAAATCAAGAACAGCTTGCGGGGTGCTGACGAGAATATGAGGTTTTGTTTCATAGAGTTTTTTCATCCCGGCAGTGACATGTTCTTGCCCCTCACGTATGAGTCGTTGCACTATTCTATCAGTATTGATCCCAACTCCCTCTGTTGATATCGATCCCTCTGCTATACGGGATAGCCATCGATAATATTGAATAGCTAGGTTGGATTGCGGAACTAAAACGAGGGCCGTGACACTTTCCTGCTCTTTGCCAGGTTTAATCATATATTTGACGCGAGGTTTTCCCAGTAGTCCTAGTGCGATACCAAAAGACCTAAATGAATAGAAAAAAATAAATATACACCGTCCAAACACTCATACAAGATTTTAAAAAAACGACGTGCTTTCCACTTCCTGCATCATCTTTCACCAAAAGATCCTTACCCTCCAGAATCGCAGGGATAAACATCATTTGAGCAGTTGTAGGAGCTACCACTTCAGGATATGCGCGTAAAAGGCCTTCAACCAGACTCTTCCTCAATCCCAATTCCTCCCACGTCTTCTCTTGTCCAGAATAGGCAGGAATTGGTTCGTGGTCTCGTGGCTTGTCGGCTTGACGGGTCGAAGTAGAATAACGATGAGTTCTTGTGGACCGCCATGCCCAACAAACACGTAAAGTAGTCGAACAACGACGTCTCACTGCCATAGAGACATGGGTTGGAGGAAAGTTGACCACTCGAGAGAGAGTGGAAGAGTGCATTTGAGATCACGTGTAAATTTTTGAAATTTTGTTGAATGTTGTCGACGAGCATGCCAATAGTAGTGGCTCAACTTTCAGTACCATGAATGCAGTCTAAATCCTCAAACCAGAGTTTACTGCCTGAGTGCCTGAGCAGATGCCCGGGGCTGTCACAAGGAAAGCATCATTCGATTGACTCCAGCAGTCATTACCATCCAGGGTACTGTATGGAGTCAAGTCACATGCAATGAGTATTGATTATACGTCATGTCAGATAAGTCATAAACACATCCTTCTTCATTGCCAGTCCAACTTCACTCACTCCCACTCGCAACGGGTGCATAGTCACGACCCTTCAAATTTCCCCTGCCTGTCAGATCGCCGAACCACTCATTAAAACCACGTTGCGGGATGTAACGACGCGATGACATGGATTCAATTCGATATGTCGTTGGGATGGGGAGGGTGTGGTCGATCAAAGATGTTCGTTCAGATGGTAATTCAGATGGGAAAGGCGTTTCGTTTTCGAGCATTTCTTCACGTGCATCTGCGGTGCATTTTGAAGGTAAAAAACGAGAGAGTACACCAAGTAAAAGGAGAGAACGGACCTTCACCAAACATTTGATCCATTTCTTCGAGAGGTACACCTTTCGTCTCGGGGTATACTGTTATGGATAGTCAGTCAACATAACCAAGTAAACATGATCAGAGTAGACGGACGGAAGTAGACTGTATAACCACGTGTCAGAAGCTTTATACAAACAGAAACAACAGAGGGGGCTCACCTAAGACGAAACTACAAACACAAAAGAATCCATGCATGGGATACAACCTCCACTCAATCGTCTCCTGTAGGTATGGTGTTACTTCACCGACAATCCAATTGAATAACCAATTCGTGGAAGTCGAAAGTGAAACACCCTTCGCTCTGATAGGGAGAGGCATGATCTTGTTCCAAACAGCATCTCAATATCTGACAACCTTGCATAATTATTGATATACATACTTCCGGTGGATATAACCATGGTACGGGTCCCCAGCTATATCCAAACGCAGCATTGAATATGATGACACAGACGACAACAGCTTGAGGCGTCGCTGGAACATTGATGTACATCCAATAGCCTGTTGCACCCAACGAGAGAGCCATCTAGAGTACCTCGTGAGTATTAATGCATGCCCGTAATGAACGGGCGGATCATGGACCAGTACGCACGATGACGGCACCAGACATAAGGATCGGACGACGACCCCAACGGTCGACCAAGATCCAACTAAATAAATCAGTGCTCATTCAACTGTGATTTCAGCAAACTCACGGTGGAAGGGTGCTCAGAACATAAATGACAGAATTAATTCCGGCCATCAGAATGGCCGAACGACCAATCCATCCCGCTTCTGGGGGTAGGATGATCAGTGGCCCTAGCTCATCCATGGTGCTTCTATGACAACGAACCTTCAAACACCCGGGCTAGACACAAGATCAATATTATTGAAACAACAAAAGGAGCGAAACTCACGGGCATAATAAGAAATGACTAGCTCAAAGGATTTGAACGAAACTCGAAGGATAGGGCAAATCTATACGTACCGTTGATGCCATTCTGGGATCGAATGATCGGTGATATGTCTTAATCAAGGTGTCTGAGGTCACGCACCAGTTGTGCAAAAGCCTGCGATGACATTGCCAGTAACACACGTCGTTTGTACTTCTTCCACATCATTGAATAAGTCCTTGGCTCTCCGGAGTTCCGCTGTATCAATCACATACATCGTCAGCTGACCAGACTAAAGATTATCACTGACGTCTTCCAGAATTTTCTCCTTAATCTCCTGAAACTCAGCTAGAGCAACAGGATGGTTGGGATCACCTCCGTGTAGATCCGCAATAACTCTCAGACCCTCTTCCTCCTTGTCGGTGTCAATGAGCCATCTTGGGCTCTCGGGAATCACAAGGGTACCTGCAGCAAGGATGAATCCGATGAGGCATTGAATGAAGAGAGGCATCCGCCAAGAGAGATCCGATTCCATAAATGAGCAAAAGTAGTCTACCCACTAGATAGAAAATTGATGAATCCGTAGGGCGAAGATACTGAGAAAAGTATACGACGTACAACAGAGGATGAATATCCTATTATATTTCCTGTAAATTCGATGCATGCTAGTGCACCTCTCTAATGGAATGTGAACAATAGGGCGTAAGGAGGTCATGCAAAGAAGACGCACATGCTTCGGAGGCGAGATCTCGCTCTGGTATATAGGAACGATGCATCTGCCGAATTACCAAATCAAAATGATATGACGACATACAAATGACGCTCAGGGGACGAGACGTACGAAAGTAAACCAACGCCCAGACCACTAACGATGCGGCCGATGATCATGAGGTAGTAATCAGTTGACCATGTCTGTATGGCTCCACCGATGGTGAACACAACGGCTCCACTGAATAGCGTTCCCTTTCTTCCAATGATATCGCCGACACGACCGGCTGCTAGTGCAGTGACTACACAATGTGCGTGAAGATGAGGATTAGAAAAGTAATAGGAATCATGAAGTACCAAAGGCTCCGATCTCAAGTACAGCCACCATCGTGCCCACCTCAAGGGCTGATGGGTTGTTGAAGTATTTTCGAAAGTAGGGGCCAGTGATAATTCCACTCATGACCCTGTGAAGAATTTAGTTAGGAGAGGGGTGGAACGTGAAGTGATGTACCCTTGGTCGTAACCAAACTGCGGCAAACGCTTGTTGTGAGGACTCTGGCCCGAAACAATGGACTCGGACTCACCAAGAAGACACCGAGACTGATGAAGCAGGTCATGGTGTAGAGAAGGGGCTGCCCGACGAGTCGACGCCGAGGAGGCAGGTTGTGTGCTTGAGAAGCCATGTCGCATCTGTAGACGGAGAGTGCGGAGGTAGAAGTACAGGTTCAAGAGGTTTATGGTATATTTATGGTATATTTATGGCATTATTGCGGGGCAAACATGATGAGATCAAACAACATGTGCCGAGCCAAGCCAAGTTGCTTCTACCGCCAACCTTCATGCCAAGCTCAATCGACACGTCCTCAGAAGGCTCCCATGACTCCGACGAGGAGTATCGGTTGGCACAGGAGGAATGGGAAGATAGTCTCGAACAGCTCAAACAACTTGTCTCTGTCGTCCTGTTGCCCTTTGTGGGCAAGTGGATGGGCAGGCGCTGGAGCCACTGGGGTTTGTGTCACCAGGCCGGTTTTTCTGCCAGCTGACCACTGCTCATAGCATTCGCGCGATATCTCCGTTTCGGCTTAGGAAAGGCATTTTTCCTTGGCGACCAGTATCTGAAAACAGCATGACCATTTCACCATTAGCAGACTCCACTCTAGTGTGGTGGGTACGTTCTACACTATGTACCAGTCCTCTGGTTGCTGATGACATTCACCAACCTATACAAGCTTCCCGTAGGATGGATCCCTGCCGCGTACATCTCCTCGACTATCTCATTCGCCAAGCTCCATTCTTTCCTCTCTAGTAGTCCAGCAAGCATGATGTAGTACGTTTCGGCTTTAATAGGAATTTCCTGTGCCTTCATCTCTGCATAGTGAGCCATGGCCTTTTCGACACCGTCCTCATGGGGACCCATAAGATATGCTTTCAGGAGCGAATGATATGCCGGAAGACCCAGTGAGAGTCCTCTCTTTCGCATCTTGTCGAGAATCTGCGTCTCTAGCTCCCGAAACTCACCTGGATCCATCCAGCCAAGACGATGGAGACCACACACGACTGCAGTATACGTGATCTCGGTGGGCAGATTACGAGGATCCTTCTCCAATGACTCAAGTATCTTCATCGCAATCACAAAGTTATCCTTTCCTCCTTTTATCAGCTGATGATTGATAAGCGATGTATATAATACAACATTCTTCTGCATGACGCCTCGCTTTTCCATCAGCGCCAAGACGAGCTCCGCGGCGTTCTTATGGCCAGCCTTGTGGAGCGCATTAAGTATAGTTGTGAATGTATAATCGTTGCCCTCGAAGCCTGCCGCCTCCATTGCGCGTAAGATTGCAGCCATGTTTTGGAATTTCCTGCGGATGCCATAATGATTGATCAATGTATTGTACGTCACCTCATCTGGCTTGGGTCCCTTCGTCTCCATCTCCTTCCGGATTTTCTCCGCCCCTTCTTCACGATCGGACCTGCAAAGCCCGGCCAGAACGGTGTTGTATACATTCAAATGCTGTTGCTGGTCTTGAACCGGAAGGGACTCGTATTGTTCGAACAACTCCATTGCCAAGTCTGGACGCCGACCCTTGAAGAGGATATTAATGATGGCTCGATAAGTGAGTGCGCTAGGTTTTATGCCCTGCTGCAACATTAGATCCCAAGCAAAAAGCGCATCCTCCACAGCACCTATTTCACCATATGCATCAAGCAATGCAGTCCACATCAAAGTCCCTGGTGTAACACCACTCCTCGTCAAGTCAGCCCATACAAGACCTGCCATTTCCTTTTTGTCACACTTGATAAAAACATGTAGGATGGTAGTCCACATTTTTTCTGTAAGAGTGATTTTTTTGGTTGATGTGACGAGGGATGGATCTGCGGCCAGGAATGGCTTTCGGGTACCGAGCCCGTTCCTGATAGTCTCGTACAATTGGCTGAGCTCTGATGTCAACTTGTTGGAACCCAACCGTCTTACATATCGGACGAATTGTTCAGGTTGGGAAAGTTGACGAGCAAGAATAAGTCGTGATAGGTACTTTCTGACTTTTGATTTGAGCTTCGGATCATGCGACAGCACCTGATCAGTGAATGCAAGAGCTTGGTCTTTGTCGAATTGAACGATAGTCGCCAAACATGCCTCCAATGCCCCATCGAATGAATCATCCATGGCATAGGCGGTCACCACAGCCATGAGAAAATGAGTGGGCCCGAGATGGGGTGGAAAACTAGGGTCCTCGGGTGGGAGTAGCTCATCTTGCAGTTCTGGTAGTTCTTGATACTCCTCTTCAGATCCTAGATCTTGGAGCGCTTGGTCCATGATCGGGCTTTTATCCCCAACCAAAGCCTTGAACTTATCATACAACTCCAGAACTGCGAGGGCATTTCCTTTGCGAATATGATACTGCACAAGGGCAAGCATAGCATCCCAACATTCATTTCTAGCTGCAACAATTGCGATATTCTGCGCAATTGACGGGGTAAACTCACTGCCCCCTTCCCTCTCTGGAGCCCATATGTTAGCCATCGTCGGAGATGGCTCAACAAACGTCCTTTTCATCAGTTTTGACAGTGGCTCCAACTGCGAACGCCCGAGAAGGGGCAAAATTCTTAATGAGCCAATTTGTCCCCATAATCTCGGCAGCTGATGATGTTTGGAAGAGAAATCGTCGAAAGCCAGACGAATTTCTGTGATAATTTTATTGAATTGTTCAGACTCTGTAGAAGACGACGATCCATCTTGAGGACCGTTGGGCCCAAGATTGGTGATGAAAGTCAGAGGGCCAATGGGAAAGTATGGTTTCGTGGTGACTGGTCCGTCTTGAGGTCTCCGGACTCGTGTCGCAGAGTGCAAATGTCGCTTCTGGAGCAGAAGGGCAGGAGCAAGAAAGTCAAGAACTAAAACATGACTTGTTTGCGTCGACACATAGCGGAGCATTGACTTTTGTGCGTGACAGAAAAACAGAATTTTGTTTGGTCGAGTTTATTCTGGACTTTGCAGATCCAATCATCACTGTTTCATGGGCCACGGAAACTCGAACAAGCTTTACATTACTCACGAGGAGCATACTGGAAAGTTCGGCTCCCATTCTGCCTCTGTTGGGTACAAGCTGTATGTGAACTCAGTATTTTAAATGTTCGGTAATTGATGGACTGTGACAGAAAACAGGAAGCACCTCATCCAGGTGCACAAACACCATTCGACTGCTGTGCCCTTTCATTTCAACCCTTCACTCATCCTGTCTGTGCACGTAACTCAGATGGAACTGGAACCGTCTTTGACCTTGTTAATATCATTCCCTGGCTCAGACAACACAACAACTCTCATCCGTTCACAAAAGAACCGCTCCAGCCAACAGATCTAATAAATCTTCATTACTCCCACAAAGAAGCCACCAATGAAATTCATGACCCAGTCTCGTTCAAACCTTTTAGTGAACACTCACACATTGTCGCTGTCGCTACTACCGGCAATGTTTATCTTGCAGAAAGCATCAAGGGCAACAGGGATCTGTTGGCTGATATTTCCATCAAAAAGTATGCTGTGCTGCTGGATGGGAATCTTATGAACTAATTGTTGAATTCTAGGGCTGATATTATTACACTACAGAACCCTCATGGAATGCCTTCGGTTTCTGTAGCCACTTTCGCCACTGCTATGTCAACGTCGGCAACGAATGCAAAGGTTGTGCAACCTGCAGCTGGATCCAAAGATGCCAAAGCTGTGACGAAACGACCTCTCGCAGGGCCAGTTGCAGCCGTCAAGAAAGTCGCTGAACCGTGTCTGTCCCCTTCACTCGGAATCGTATCTTGTGACTCTCATGTCTCTATCCAATAGGGAACATTTCCCCATATTCCAGTGGTCTCCCGGGTGCAGCATTGACTTCGACGTCCATCGATCCGCACACACAAAGCGCCAAGCTTTTGTGGGACGAAGAGGAGCTTATGTTCGAAGAGTTTATCAACCCGGCCGGAAAGAAGAAGGGGAAAGATAAGGATGTTGGAAAACGGAGGGCATATGTGCGTGTCGTAACATCTGTTGGGGGCGGGAGCCTGAATCTAGAACTCTACTGTGAGAAGGTTTGTGCAGAGTTGACTTGATATCCTTCTGTCAGACTCTGACAAACAGGGACCAAAGGCGCCGAAAACGTGTTACAATTTCCTCATGCTCGCGAAAGCTGGGAAATATAATAATTGCCTGTTTCATCGGCTTGTACCCGGATTCATGGTAAGCAATTGTATTGTCACGACAGAGTTGTTTTTACCTCATCAATTCTCCAAGGTTCAGACAGGAGACCCTACAGGCACGGGTGCAGGTGGTGAATCTTACTGGGGTCAACCATTTCGAGATGAGTATGACCTCAAGGGTGCTGCAACACACGACAGCCGAGGAACCCTCGCTATGGCCAATAAAGGATCAGCTACTAATGGGTAAGTATAATGCACCTCGAATTCGCCACATGTAACAATATCCTGCAGCTCTCAGTGGTATCTCACTTTCCGACCAACACCCCATCTCGATAAAAAACATACCGTGTTCGGCAAGCTCGTAGGTGGTGAGGACGTTCTCAACACCATCGAGAAAATGCCTGTCAAACCTGGAACAGAGCGACCTACTAAACCTATCCGTATAACAGAAATCATCATGTTTGTGCTTCATTGCTCGGCATTTGTTCTGTTTGTTGACACGTATCATATCAGCTATCAAGATCCATTTGAAGAGTATAGGAAGCGACATGCAAAAAAACTTGCTCGTCAAGCAGCAGCGGAAGCTAATGGTATTGCAAACGGCGAACAGGACTCTAAACAACAGAAAGATAATATCAATTGGTTTGGACTGAAAGTCGGTTCGAATAGTGCTGCGTTCGGAACTGGGGAGAGTAGAACAGATGGCGTTGGAAAATATCTCAGTCTCAGTGGCAGCAACACTGGCAATTTAAAAAGACCACAAGCTGTTCTAAGCAGTACTTCAGAAGACTCAGGTCCAGTTTTGGAAGAACCAAAGAAGAAACGAAGACTGGGATTTGGAGATTTTGAGAGCTGGTAATCAGGGGCGGGCGCTCTAATTTATGCAAAAGAATGATCAATCCTGTAGATACCCTCTTGAAATGTGTAGCATCCAATGTATTCAAGAGAATAGTGGAAAGTGTGAGGCTATTATGCCGCGAGCTTTGCCATAGATGCTGCTTCGGGCTCCTGTTCGAGTACTTGGAATTCTGAATAAGATGATGGTATAAAGTAAATGATATGTTGGATGCACCTGTTCGCATTTCTGACGCAGGCACCGTCGTCGGTATATGAGGTAGTTGAAGAGGCACTTCTGCTATAGTGCCAAGCTGAACAGACAAATTAATGATAAAAAAAGGACGGATGGGAACGAGACGCACGGCTTCCGCTTCCAGCTGTCGGAGATCCTCCTGCACAGCTTCTTCATCATCCAGAGTTAAGTTATTGGCCAACATTTCGCTAACCTCCTGTTGATCCTCGTATGAGTCTTGCCCTCTAATAGAGTAATGTTGCACTCACTCGTTGGTATTCCCGCGCTTCTTGTGTCTCCTCCAAAAGCTTCTCAACAGTTTCAAGATTCATTTCTTTGTGAATCTCCTTTAAAACTTCGTTTCCCTGTTTCAATCCATGCAGCACTGAGACCTCGACGAGCGAGAATTCTATTGTCGAGACCTGGTGAATAAGCATGTGTCAATAATTGAGGACTCAAAGAAGAACGAGGCGAGCGAACAAGTTGCTCGAGAGTTTCCAGCTGTTGGTCTGTCTTCACCAACAAACCTTCTTGATATCTCCTTCTCCGAAGAGCAATCATTGCTCGATCTTTGTTTCCATTGCTGAGATGTGTTTTCGCTATTGTATGTTCACGTTCTAATATATATTGTACCTGTTACTTCCAGAGAGTCCTTGAATGTCATCTCTTTTGAAAGAGACTTGTAACGCACTGTCCTCTGATACTGTCGGAGTTTGTCTCTCTGCAATTTCAAACTGGAAATGAGAAACAGGATGTAAGGCATTCAAGAATTAGAGCAAGGCATGAACCACGTACTCGAGTATGGCCTTGTCCTGAGGTGTGATCTTAGGTAGCGACTGTTTTGCACCCATCGATGCGCGTATGTAGTTATGGTCGTTTGTACATGAACAGCAGCACTGACAGGTGATATGGTCGGTGATCAGGCTATTCTGATAGTGCACGCCAAACACCAGGGCTACTAATGTCCAATCTGAATACCATTGTTATGTAAGAGGTGTGTACAAATAAGTGGATACTGTTAGAAAGGTATCAACTTGGAAACTCTGCAAGGTGACAGCTAGTGGAGTCGGTGCCAGGAAAACTTTGGGAGAAGCACCAGGGAGACGGCAAAATTTGAATTCAGGTACCTCGTCATTGAGGAAATATACTGGTTGGCATAAATTGATGCATTAAAAAAGTATTAAGGTATAGGTATAAACAACATGCGTCAGCATACTTGAGTTTCGGGGAAAGATAAACCTAGCTAGTGTGTTTGTACGTGCTTGCATAGTATATTATCGTGCAACCGAGAACGCCATTATATTGTCACCGGGGAATGTCGTCTCTCTTGGGTAAGCTCGACATCTGAATGATTGCACGTTTGCTTGGCCGTGTTCGTGCTTTTTCACGAAGCTGTTTGGCCTTGTCACCGCCCTCACAGCAGTACCACGACTATGTGCGCGTTGCCTCGTCAAGTATGTCTCACATTGCTGGTACTTTTCTAACCATTGATTCCTTGCATGCCAGATAGTATCATGCGAGTCCCCTTGGCTTCGCCAAAGGTGATTGGCGTGGCAACATCCCGGGGCAATAGGGGGTGATTGTTTTATCCCTGGCTCCATCTAACACTCCACTGAACCAGAGCAGGCACCAGGAAGATTTTTATAGTTTCGCGACATTGTCCCTGAACCCAGAAGAGTTACGACTTAGTAACAAGAAGTTTTATGGGATTGACTGGGACCCTTCAATTCTAGACCCAGTGTTGGCTAGCCAGGCTGTATTCGTGGGCATTTACGATGGGTATGCTTCCGATAACCTCTTGCATTTTCTGATGGTTGACTTCAACAGTCATGGGGGATCAGCGGTATCTCAGTATCTTCGGCAAGAGCTCCATGGCATTTTTGAATCAGTCAATAAAACCCAGATACCCGAATTATTTGCATGGATACAGGAAATTGGTGGCTATTTCAAGAGGTTTAGAGGAGGTGCTTTGACGCCCTGGATACACGGGACAGAGGGAACGCCGGAACTTGACTTAGAAGCTCGAGCGACTCTAGCGTTCTTTGAGGTTCATATCTAATATCACCCCAACCTGTGATTGATCAAATGTGCTTTAGGTGGATAAAAATCTGTCGATCGATGATTCCGCTGAGTGTTGTGGTGCAACCTCCTCCGTTGCGATATTCCATTCTCTAGATGTCCCATCTACCACCTTCCTTTCTGCTGACAAGCTTTCCTTGACTGTCGCGCACTGCGGGTGGGCCAACTTCTTCAACTCTTCTAAAGTGCTCTGACCCGGGATGATAGGGATACGCGTGTGCTTCTGTCCTCTGTAGATGGTGGCACTGTCTTTTCAATGACAGAGAACCACCATGCAGATACTCGTGTCGAATCTATACGCTTACGTAGGATGGGATCTGCCCTCCTCACTGATTCATTTGGGGACTCAAGGTGGCTATATCTATTCTTGATCTCGCCTTTTCCTGAAATTGGGTCTTTCTAGATGGATGGGTGTTCTCGCAAATACGCGATGGTACGACGCTGATATGTCGCGTCGATGCAAGGCTAAGATATCACTAGTTTGGGTGACCTTCAATTCAAGAAATTTGGTGTTACACCGGAGCCTGAGGTTAGATCAAAGTTATTAAACGGTACGGCGGGATATCAAAGAGAATATATCCTAATTATGCATCAGGAAATGAATGGGCCTCCGTGATCCTTGTCTCGGACGGTATCTCATCCACGGTATCCGATCAGGAAGTCGTAGATATCGCACGGCACGCCTCCAACCCCAAAGTAGCCGCTGAATGCATCTTATCTTTCTCACAGAACCTGGGGAGTGGAGATAACGGAACCACCATAGTAGTGCCCCTGAAAGGTTGGGGAAAGATCACAGGACCGGACAAGACAAAAGAACTCCGAGAATACCGTCTCAAACAAGCGGGTGAGCCTATACCTTCTATAACTCCAATCATTTATCGCTTCTGTAGAAGGAAGCGAGCGGCAGCGGCGAATGTAACAATTCATAGAAGATTTTATTTACGTCATAAGGGTTAAACAGACTTAAAGTTTCTTCGTAGAGGACTCAGTACTATCTTCTTTCTTTCCCCTTTATAAATGTGCGGCAGCATGTCCATCTGCACGAGGGTCCGATCCAGCGGCCCATACGATCTTTCCCGAATTATCTTTGAGCTTCTTGATTACTTGGCCCCTTCCCATCATTCCACGCTGGAATCCAGAGACGACTCGAGCATCATGGCCCATCGCTGCAATAGATGGAGTATTAACTTGATCACATCAAAGAGGAAAACTACGTGAAAATATACCTCTTAATTTCTCTATGGTTTCCGCAGGGAATGTCTCCTCAAAATAAACCTCGCTGTTGATGTCCCCTGCATATCCAGTTGCTGTTGTCTGATGGTCTGGCGAGCCAGCGGAGATGCAGAATCGAGGTGCATCAAGAGCAGCTTGAACGGTGAAACCGCGAAGAATATTCAGAAGAACTTGGACATGGCCTTGTGGCTTGGGGTTGTTCAGCAGTTTTTTGTAGGGTGGGTGGTGATAACTTACTTGCATAAAACCACCCATGACACCATAGCTCAGGAACAGTTCATTTCCTCGGAGAGCCATGGCAGGGATGATGGTATGATACGGACGTTTACCACCTTCAAGTGCATTTGGATGTTTTGGGTCGAGAATGAAGCCGGAGCCACGGTTCTGCAACGTGAAACCGCAACCTTTCGGGATTGCTATTAGGATTTTGTTGCATTAGCCGATTGCAATGGGCGAATTTGGAGCCCACCTCCGGTGCCAAAACCTAGACAAGACTGGTCATCAGAGATGGCAGATACTCCATGAACAAACCACTTTACCTGCATAATTACTTTGAATATAACTACATGCATTTCCCCATTGGTCGCCAACTGCTCCACTTCAGTTGCAGCTCTCAACTTGCCTATAAACATACCAGTGAAGTATACTGTATCAGAGCTGTTCACGGGATTTCCCTTTTGTTTCTTCAGGTCAAACTATGCCGGCACTTTGTGGTTAGCGAACTTACATGTACGACGTCGGGAATCGTCCTCTCAGGATCGAAAAGTTGAGCACGCTTTCCGAGGTAATCCTTTGAGTTCGAAATTCAGACAGAAGATTACCAGTCCAAATGGTTTATATCGCACCTTGCTCAAGAGTTCCTTGACGGGAACGTGTACGATCTCTGGGTCGGCAACATACCATCTGCTATCTAATATGCTAGTTAAGACCATCTCATGAAAACAGTTTCTTGGCGTGAACCTGCCTGCAAAGGCGAGACTTAGCGAGGTCAGTACACTCCAACGGCACTCAATAATCAGGGGACCCACCGAAGAGCTTCTATCAATGTATGCAGGTATTCTGCTGAATTGTGTTCTAGCTGCAACAGAGGCTTGCTGAGGCCCTGTTCTTGTATTTGCTCGAGGATGCCCAAAGCAAGGAGGGCAGTAATACCTAGGCGGGTATTATTTGGAAGCATCAGGAGGGAGAGCTAATACTGTACCTTGTCCGTTCGGAGGGCACTACCATTCGCGAGTAAATGTGGCTAAAAGTAATCGATAAAGAAGTTCTCACCTCGTAGACTGTAATCTCGTTGGCATAGGTATATCTAATGGGCTCAACAAAGGTTGATGAATGTTCAGCTAGATCATCCAGCTCCATGACGCCACCCTTGCTCTTGATAAGGGCCACGATTTCCTGGGCAACTCGGCCTTTGTAGAACCCGTCCTTGCCTTTCTCCCCCAGTTCTCGAAAAGTCTCAGCGAGGGTTGGCAGCTTGATGATCTCTCCCGGCCTAGGTGCCCGCCCATCAAGTAACATCTCGTTTCCGTTTGGAGATGCATTTTTTAACAGATCCTGAGAATTTCAAGATCCATGATTGTTGTCAAGTCATGCTACTTCTCACCTCAGAAGTTAAAAACTACATGACACGAAAGAAAGCAGTTATATATTCTGCTGCTCAAGGACATGGATAAGGGACTTACCGATAAAGCGTGGATCTCTGACACAGGTACCCTGTTATCACAAATCAGTATCTACTTCTTTGATATGAAGATGGGGCACATCACCCTTCTTCGGCAAGCCTGATTGCTGGCTCAAGGACCTCGAAAAGTGTTAGTTTCCCGCTACCAAATGCCTGCACAGTATCGGCCCATGCAGCAGCAGCGCCTATTTGAATGTATCGGTTTCAACCAGTGGACTCCTGAACGCCGCCTACCTGGAACAGTCACACTATTGAGATCAGTAAGTGGGATCTGTCTCCCTTCAATACCACGCTGGCGAACATGTTCTATGTTCAGATTCTTTGGTGAGCGGCCAGACCCGTTCAATGCTTTGACTTCCTTGGTCTTGGCATCATAGAATAGGCAAAATGCGTCCCTGTTGACAAATTAATTTTTTGGAAAGGAGGCCTACCTAGGAAAAGAAGACACAAACCCTCCAATCCCACAACAACTGGGCTCTGTGACATTCAATGCTACAGACGTAGCCACTGCTGCATCAGCTGTGAATGTTTGGATCACATAACTTGTCGGTTCGTTGTACAGATGACAACATTAATAAGTTCCATACCTGCATTGCCACCTTTTCTCAGAATCTCCAACCCAGCCTCAGTAGCCAAAGGTTGAGAAGATGAAACCACACCCTTGGTTCCGTATACCACCGACCTTCGGCTGGGGAACCGCTGAAATGAGAACTCGGGATGATTGATCTTACCCCAGTCGATCTTTGATACCATTTCTACAGAGAAATGCAATCAAGTAATGGAGGACAAATGCCCCTTATATACCCGGAAGACCCGCGGTACGCTTTAAGTAGCGATATCCACGCGGTGCTCCCCATGACTGACAATCAGGCATAAAGAGATGAGCTAAATCGGGTCAGTCATACATATTTGGCAAGAGGTTCCCTCGAGGGAACCTCTCCAAAGGTGATGGATTTCGTGATGCTCAAATATGTCTCTCACTAGCAAACTTCAAACAGTCTCGAGCGACTTCCAGAAACTGCAAGAGAAGTTGGCTAAGACTGTAACTGTTAGACAAAAACTTGAAGCCCAGCTATCAGAAAACGAGCTTGTGAAAAAGGTCAGGACCTGCGAAACGTTTTACCCGCCAGTTCTGAGGGTATTTGAAGGAATTTACTAAACTTTTACCTGAAAACATTATATACAAGCAAATTGGGCCCGTCCTCGTCAAACAAGATATTGCTGAAGCTAGAACCAACGTCAATACACGACTGGAATTCATCAAGGGTGAAATGTTTGTCTCCTCTGATTGCGTGACCACTACCCTTTCTTGACCTACTGTCCCAAGTGTGCGTATCGAGAAACAAGTTCAGGAAACACAGGAAAACCAAGAACAGAAAAGACAGGAGGTAGGCTATGATCTACATGTTGCGGTGTGTTGGCATTATTTTTTAGCTCGTAGAAATCCAGACCGCAATTCAGCAGCAAAGCGCTCAAAAAACAAGCGTTTTGAAAACATGATCCTCCTCCATTATGGTTTTATCAGTTCATTGTTTCATATGTATGGCAACGTCTCCAAGACGGGGATTAGGAAATGGGAGGGTTTCGGGGGTTTATAATGTACTTGATGTTGATGCAGGAGCAGCCTCGACCCCTTGAACATGCTGCACCGGTGCGAGTCCTCGCTGCGTAAGGGGACTCTTGAGAACCCGTTCGAGAGTGAAGCATTTCCGGGCAGAGATAGGTCGGCAACTTCGGATGAGAACAAGGTCATCCTGTCGAAGCTCTGTAGTACATTTAGGTTCTCTGATTATTGTATGATTATTTATCACGGCTACGCACTATCATTTGCATCGTGAACCAAATATTTTTTATGGCGTGCAATTCGCTACCGGACATTCAGTCTACCGATGTTGACATTTTAAGAAGAGAGGGTATCTTACCTTGCCCGTTAGTTTATGCACAATAAAACTCAATACAGTGACTGTAGCGGTCTTTTCCATGAAACCCACTTTCGTTACAATGCCCTGCAAAGCCAAGGGTGGCATGGTGAGCAAATAATATCAAGTGATAACTGTGAATTTCGAATACTTAGTTATTATGTAATTATAACATTCCCATAGATCACAAACTCAGTGGTAATTTTCTCCTTGCATCTGATTATGTCATATGATTATGACATTGACCAGGGCTTCAATTGGTTTTGTCTCTGAAAGATGATAATGTTGAATGAATGTATAGTGCTGTTGAGTCATCTCAATGTATCCGCCTTTGGGAGGAGTCGGCTCAACGGCCCGAAATTTTTGATTACCCAGATAAGGTAATGTGAGTCTTCCTGCATGGATTTCACTGAGGTCTACAGGCAATCATCTTCCCTTGTCGCGTTCAGTCCTGGTGGCCACTTTATTCTGACTGTTGTAGAGGACAGAGTTATTGTCAGACGAACAGAAAATTTCCAAATTACGCGCACATGGCTCGTAGACGCGTCACCATCACAGACAAATCTCTTTCTGTCTAACAAAGTGAAAACGTCGCAAAGTCTATGTAACACCACAAGTGATGCCTGGATAACCCACTGTGGATGGTCGTGCGACTCAGAATATATATTAGCTGCCTGCACGAAGCACGGTGTTGTTCACGTCCTCAAGCTGCGGGATGAAGGTTGGAATGCTCGGATTGAAGCCGGTGCCGAAGGTGATCTAATTCCCTGAGATCCGTGAGGATAAGTATGCTTAGTTCATGTGAGGTCTCACAAAAGCAGAATGGGCCCCTGATGGTCGAACGATAATGTGTTTCTCGGAGTGGGGTGTACGTCGGTCTCCGATTCGGTTTGTACGAACTTCTAAGTAATGCAGCTACGAGTTACATTATGGTCTCTCGTGACGGCATCAGCAACTTACATCCAATTCCCTATCCATCCTGACCGAGGTGCTTGAAATATTGTCAGGCATGATGAATCACTTACTCGTTTAGGTTATGCCTTCCGCGCTGATGGTCGGTACTTTATTTTGGGTGAAAGACACAAATCGAAAGACACGCTCGGGGTTTATGACGCTGTCGATTCCTTTAAGCTGATGCGCGTGAGTCAGACGGCACGCCTGAGATGCTCGAAGTTCAAAGTTATACAGCATTTCCCTCTTCCAACTTCTTCCTTGTCATCGTTTTCGGTTTCTCCTACAGGCAATCATATTGCGGTTTGGGAAGGACCCCTCGAGGTGAGTTCACTCTTTTGACGCTCTGAACGCCGTGAATGATATCATCCAGTTCAAACTCCATGTCTTAACACTGACCGGGGATTTACTGGTGACATTTACGCCAGATCCCGATCCAATTTTCGGCGTCCGAAGCGTTGTGTGGCATCCCAATGGGATGTTTCTGGTTGCTGCCAGCTGGCATGATCGAGTCTGTATACCAGCGAAACATATCAAGTTCCCAAGCATTGAGCTTTCCGTAGATATATGTTCTCGAAGGCATTAGCTGGTCTACTGTCGCTACCTTGGATTTTACGTCCCGTATCCCTGCATCAGTGGTGAGTGGTATTGTCCGACCATGGTCTCCCGTCGAATACACGACTGATCAGAAATCTGTCAGAAAGTCTGGCAAGAGCCTTCAAAATGGATGGAATCTACGGAAGGACGTGGATTTCTATCTTGTGAGACAGAACAACTGCTGACATATGTAATTTTGTTTACTGTGTACATCATAGATGAAAGACGCCAAGGGATACAAGTACTCTCGGTACGCCCCGATCTAACCAAACCCAATCAAAAAAGCGGACCCACTCAACTGGAGTGGAACAACACTGGTGACCTACTTCTGGTTCGATTTGGTGTGTTAGCCGCATATTCTAGGTCTTCTTCAAAGCTCAAACCCCCCTTGTAGATAACGTCCCTGCAGCTGTTCATATTTTCGATTTCCCAGCTCCTCAGCAAGAGTTTACTCCTCGATTACGAAGTGTATTGCTTCACAATAACCCAGTGCTCAATGCTCGCTGGAATCCTGTTCGTAGGGGTAGCCTTGCTCTGTGTTGTGGTACGCAAAGTGTATTCACGTGGAACGATAAGTGGGTGAGTGAGATTGGAGAGGAGGAAATTGCCGAATGTATCTGCGTTCCCGCCCGTACGTGAATCCTTATCTGATGACTATGCACGCTCATGTTCTGGATGCAGAAAATTTTGAAACCAAAGATATCGGATGGGCGCCTGATGGCAAGGGTTTTATACTGTTTGACAAAGACCAATTCTGTTGCGCATTTGAGGCTGAAGACGAGGGATCATGGTTCACTCAGGACAGTGAATAATTTGTGTTCTCATATTATGCAATGAGCCCTCACGATTTCACGATTGGCTACCCTGAATAAGACCATTGTTTTTCAATAGTAATTAATTTTCAGCTTTTGCCTATCATCTTGGAGCCCCCCCAATGACCATTGATCAAAGTCTCATCACTTGTCTATTTTCCTCCTTTGTATATGAAAAAACCTGCTCTGGCCAAATAAAACAGCATTGGATGATGATAATGAATCTCAAGCTTCTCTTTTTTCTGTTGGTATTTCCATCTATGACCTGATCTGTACTTGAGATGTAGATTCAAGCGATTGTCCAGATGAGCTTTTGTTATTATAAGAAACCTACATCATAATGGGCGATGGTCAATATTACCTTTGCAGTATGTTTCAATGTTTCACAGGAAAAATTAAGTGGAGTTTTCTAGCGAAGAAGCACGTGATGCTGTTGAGTCAGCATCACAGCGATTACGCCGCGAGAGCGGCAGAATCAGCTCTCGGCTCTGCACTGAGCTCTGCTCCCTCCACCACCTCCATGCTATCCCGTACATTGCGCTCAATTTCTCTTGTATCGTCTCGTAGACTTCCACTCAGGTCAACCCTTTCCTCCCGTTCTTATGCCACCCCGACTTCGAATCCGAACCCCAAGCCCAATGACTCGCATAAGCAACCAGATGATAAAGGGGAACAGAATGAATCGGGCATAAACGTTGAACGAACAGACAAGAAAACCTCAAGTTCTACTGAGTCTCAGAAACCTGAACTTCCGAAAGCGTTGGAAGGTTTCTTTCAGCACTACCAGCAGCCCAGAAAAGAGTCATCGTCAAAGGAAGACTCATCTGACAGGGGCAAGAAGCATGGAGTACCTCCACCACACAATAACAATGGGTTTACAAACAATCAGCTAGCGTGGATCGTTGCATCTGCCGTCGCTTACATGGCATATTCAAATTCCAGTGTATCATCCACACGAGAGATAACGTGGCAAGAATTCCGTAACGCATTTCTTGACAAGGGACTCGTTGAAAAGTTGACAGTGGTCAATAACCACCGAGTTCGTGTCAAACTGCACCCCAACGCTAACAACATCTACACCCCGGGACCACTCATCGGAGCGGAATTCTACTTTTACATTGGAAGCGTCGATGCGTTCGAACGCAAACTCGATGAGGCCCAAGCTGAGTTGGGCATCCCAAGTCATGAACGGATACCCGTCGCCTATCACGAGGAAATCTCTACCACAAACACTCTTTTCAATTTCGCCCCTACTATCCTCCTCCTCGGTGCTCTCTATTGGCTCAGTAGGCGAGGTGCCAGCAATGCAGGTGGTGGTATCTTCAGTATGGGCAAAAGCAGAGCTCGCATGTTTAACAAAGATACTGATGTCAGGACCAAGTTCAAGGATGTCGCTGGTATGGACGAGGCAAAGGAGGAGATCATGGAGTTCGTCAAGTTTCTGAAAGATCCTGCAAAATATGAGAAATTAGGTGCCAAGATCCCTCGAGGTGCGATTCTCTCAGGTCCTCCTGGAACCGGTAAGACGCTGCTTGCCAAAGCTACAGCTGGTGAAGCATCTGTCCCCTTCCTATCTGTTTCGGGATCTGAATTTGTTGAAATGTTTGTTGGCGTTGGTTCTTCACGTGTGCGCGACCTCTTCCAATCTGCCAAAAAGAATGCTCCTTGCATTATATTCATTGATGAAATCGATGCCATCGGCAAGTCTCGAGCCAAGGGAGGTAGTCTGGGTGGCAACGATGAGCGAGAGTCTACGCTCAACCAGTTGCTTGTCGAAATGGATGGTTTCGGAACCAACGAGCACATCGTCATCCTTGCTGGTACTAATAGACCTGATGTACTTGACCCTGCTCTCATGCGACCAGGACGTTTTGATAGGCACATTGCCATTGATCGTCCAGATGTCTCAGGTCGCAAGGGCATTTTCATGGTTCATCTCCGTCCATTGAAACTGGAACCAGATCTTCAGAATGGTTTCGAAGCACTTGCTCAGAAGCTTGCTGTCCTCACACCTGGATTTTCAGGTGCTGATATCGCTAACGTCTGTAATGAAGCTGCTCTTCATGCTGCTCGAAAAGGATCTGAATCCGTGGACTCGGTTGATTTCGATACCGCTATCGAGCGTGTCATCATTGGCTTGGAGAAGAAGAGTCGAGTGTTGAGCCCAGAGGAGAAGAAGACTGTTGCGTACCACGAAGCCGGTCATGCTATTTGCGGATGGTTCCTTGAACATGCAGATCCTCTATTGAAAGTCAGCATCATTCCGCGTGGAGCTGGCACTCTTGGATATGCACAGGTGATTCATATCTCATGAATTGTTAGACTGAGACTGAAATCATTTACAGTATCTTCCACCTGAGCGGTATCTTTTGTCTACACCTCAAATGCTGGATCGCATATGCATGACTCTTGGTGGTCGTGTGTCAGAAGAAATTTTTTTCGGTGTTGGAAACATCACGACAGGTGCCCAAGATGACCTGCAGAAGATCACACGAATGGCATTTGAGGCTTGCGCGAACTATGGCATGAATGACGTCATTGGACCCGTCAGCTACGGTGGTGACCGTGCGACAAAGGAGAGTTGGACAAAGCCCTTTAGTGAGAAAACAGCGGAGATGTTGGATGCTGAAGTCCGCAAGATGATATCGTGAGTGTGCCGTCTGAGGTCATTTGGAAAGATTTGAATAGATCATTAGGTCTGCGTATGAGCGAACCAGGCAACTTCTAACCCAGCACAAAGAGGACGTGCACAAGGTTGCTCAGCTTCTATTGTCCAAGGAAGTTATCACTCGGTAAGATCCTTTTTCGAGCGCTTACACTACTCGCTCATCAATTTCTTGAAGTGAGGACATGATCGATATTCTTGGAAAACGGCCGTTCACCTCTAAGGACGACATGGATAAATGGCTTGACGAGCATCGCAAGCAGGCTAAACTTCCACCACCAATAGAAAGCGAGATTGACGATCCTTTGCCTGGTCCAACACCCGTGCCAATTGCAAAAGCTCTAGATGACCCAAAGATGCTATAAACCTTTTGCCTAAGGGATTCTTTACTGTTTATTCTATCCCTGCGTGGGGGGATAGAGCCGCTTTCCTAAGACTGACTTGCACTTACATATATTGTCCATCATCATCATCAGGGTTTTGTATTTTACTTATTATATAGTCAAGCGCGTCTCTGGACCTGCCGTCATGATCCGGTACTATGAGTAATGGATCAAGTCGCAAACAATTGTTTATTTCATGACTAGCAAGTGTACTTCATCATAAAATGTATCGGAAACCACTCCAGTCATCACCCTTGTCATTTTTCGCAGTCTCTACGCTCTCATATTTCCCATTGCATTCGCGAGCATTTTCGTTGTCGATTCCTTCAATGATTTCGTCGCGCTCACCGCGCTCACGTCTGAGATTCTCGAGATGAAGAAAGTAGGCATAGAGGATACTACTAGAAAAGCCGATCCCGATGTATAGCAGGACTATTCCATGGCCCAGCCGATACCAGGGTTGATCTTTTGCACGGTACTGTATCTAGTAAAGGTTGCTCCTTATGCAAAGAGGACCGGGGGAAACCTTACGATGTTTAATGCAACGGCCCCGTTCAGGTTCCCGAAACCGATTGCCATGCCAAGGGTTACACTTCTCTTGTAAGAACCCTCAACGTTACCGGCCACCCATGCAACCGAGTTTGCTAGACGTATAGAGTGTAAGTGCGGATATAAAAGAAAGATCCTGAACACGGCCTACGAATAGTAGGATAGATGGCTCTGCAGTTGCCAACATTGAGTGTTCGAGATGGTCACACCCAAGCATTTGACTCACGAAATAGCCAGGTAAACAGCAAAATACGATAATGCCGGCGTCCTTGAACAAATAAGGATGATGTACCCAGCCATTCCGACACCAAACAAACACCTGGGCAATCATGAACCGAAAAGGGATAAATTGAGAGAAAAGATGCATACACGTTCACGAGACATCTTTTATTGAGTCGATCGGCATACACACCAATAACGAGGGTCATCAAACAACCCCAAGCATACACCGGGACAGAGAGTAAGTTTGCCTTTGTGGCAGTGAAACCTATACACACATCTGATGTTGGGAAAGACTGAGAATGTCGATATTTACCTAATTTGTTGATGATAGATGGCGTGAACAAGGAAAATGCAAAGAGAGGACCATCGCTATGTAAAAAAAGGGATGATCAGCAGATATCCATATTTCAAGTCTTGTGAGACTCACAAACCCATGTATATCGCCACTTTCGTGGAAATCAATGAGATGGAGGAACATGAGTTGAAATTGGCGCACTGGCTATCCATGTCTTCCAATCCTTCAAGCTCCTCCACACGTACTTCATGTGGAATTGTTCTCCTGCAGCACTTAACTTATTGTCGTCTTGCAGACGGCGGATTATGAAGACTCCTGGTCACATCGTCATTCCAGCTAACTGCACCCAGTAATAGGACATACGCTCTTTTTCCGAGAGAAAATTAGCTGCATCTGGGAAATCCTGTATAGAAAAGTAGGAAATTCCTCCAACTACGACGGTGATTGAACCTTCCAGGATAAAAATCCACGCCCATCCTAGAATAGATGACTGTTAGATGCAACCCAGGGACCAGGGGAACGCAATATACCAGGTTTCCCTCCTACTCCATCCATATTGGCTATTGCGGCTGCGAGAAGGCCACCTGAATCCTCATGGGACATCAAGTTCATAGATATGGATTCTGGCAACAACTTACTGAAGGCACCTGCGACAGTCGCAGAGGAGAAAAAGATGGCGACTTTGGTGCCAGTTTCCGAGCGTTTGTACCAACTGCAATGGCACGAATGAGTCTATAGTTAGCAGACAATTCTGGAAGGAACGAACCTTGAAATGTAGAAGACGATGCCTGGATACAAGCCGGCCTCCATGAAACCAAGCAAGAGTCGCAATGCTAATGATCTTCAGAAACGAGATCACCCTTCGAACGACTAGGCTTACCGATCAAACCTCCATAATTATGAATCACTCCGTGAAGGACCTTCGTAATGGGTCAAGCGAGCAAGAGGCGCTGAACTAGGTTGACTGACCATTACAATGCCCCAGAGTACCATCATTGTCGACAGCCAAATAGAGGGTTTCAATTTCCGTAGTAGAACATTGCTAGCAGGCTTAGGACGATGACGAAAACTGCAGGAAGGATAACCAACGCGTACACACCTCGAAGAGTGAATATGGAAAGAAGAACAGAGTTAGTGCTGTCAGGTATTGGTTATCATTGATGCCCAAGTCCCTTTCCAGATGATAGAGCTTCCAGAACATGAGCCTAATCAAAGATATTAGGGAAACACGTACTCTCGCGTTTGCAACATTTCCGCGGTCCAGATAACTGAGTAGATACAAGAGTGCCAGCCAAGGTATGACATGCCAATCAACTTTGCTCATCAACTTCCTTTCATCAATGTCTGACGTGTCGATCTCAGGACGATAGACTTGCTTCGTGTGATGATGGCAGTTGAGCTGTGAGTGATCTTTGGCGTCGCCAAAGCTATCCATGGCGACTCGATTCAAGACCAGGCCGGGTTGAGCCGGATCCTGGTGAATACACTACAAGTCTACAGGAAGGCCCTGCAATAGACCTCGGCACTCAAAACATCTTCTAGACCCCGCAACGCTTCCTTCAGCCACAGCTTTACTTGCTCAGTCTCCTTCCCTGCCACTCTCACAACAGCACCTCCAGCAGAGTCTTTCGCAGCATCAAAGTCAACTCGACTGAATGACCATATCAAATCCTCTGGCACTCTCCTCTTAAACACTCTGATGGCCTCAAAGGTCGCTCCGAGATTCTTGATAGCGGTTTGTACCTCGGTGCCGTAGAGTAACATTGTAGCATAACATGAATACGGTGAGAGTCTCTCCCCAAGTGTTCGCTTTGGCAGACTATCGAGCTGACTCTCATCTGCTTCTAGAAGCATGGCGTCTCTCGCCCATCTCTTCCCACCGATGAACACTTCATTCTCGGAATAGTACCTGGTGAATGCCCAATCTTCGTCAAGTGCCTTTCTTCCTGACGTCAGCCAGTCAAGAATAACGACGGATGCGTCAGGGGCGACGTTGAATTTCTGAATTTGATTGTATGATGCAGAGCGGAAACATGTCACTGGGTCTGGAAGCAGGAATAGGCTGGATCCTGGCTGGACAGTGTATCGTATTGTCTGCGACGTCAGTGAATCATCCCAAGAAGCCGGAGATAGTGTATGTTCTGGGGGTCGGATGCATGCTAGTCGTCGCCCAGCTCTTGTCTTGAAAACTTTTGTGGATCCCTAGAAAATATTTAATTGAAAACACTCCCTGGAAGTTGATATACTCACTTGTGATAAAACTAAGAGTTTACTCCCGTCCTTCAATACCACGTCGAGTTCCACCCAATCCCCAGCAACCAGTCCACCACCATACGTCAAGAAATACACAATTGCAACTGCTTCTTTACATACTCGTGGCGCCAACAACTTCAATGGGTAAGCCGCGGACAGCTCCTCAAAAATGGCTTTGGTACCATGGACACCCAGGGTAATCTGTCCTCTACCAGCTGCGACTGTTTTAATCTCTGGAGCGGAAAACATTGATGTTGAGACGGTGGCTGAGGCCATCAAGCTAGGGGTCTATCAAAGAAGAGAAGAAGAATGTTGTTATCGCGATTCCATGGTATTGGAGATGATCTTTCCCAATCGTGATCACACCGAATAGAAATGTCTCCTCTGTCACGAGAACCCATAAGAGATTGGTGAAAAGGGGACAGGTGTATTCTGTTGCAGTAAGTGACAAATCCTTCGGCTGGATTGTGTACACCGGAAAGAGTCGAGAGATTACAGATTCAGCTGGTTCCTACGCTGACAGCATAATTTATGAAAAAGGGTGTAAAGATCCAAGGAATGAGGTATTCACTAGATAAAACAAGACACTATTAGAAACGTCGAAATCAAAAAGAATGAGGTAGGTCTTTGGATAACAAACAACCTCGAGATAAGACGTGAGACGATATAGCTGACGATAAAAATATGCCATAGTGGAGTAAAGGAACGTTGTTTACGGTCGAAGAGGTGAAATGAGAGACATAAAGTCAAACCGAAAAGGGATAAATCAGAGACTAAAGGAAGAAATGTTGTGGAGGGTCAGTACTGTCGCGTTGCAAGCGCACGAATTTCGTATAGATGCAATCGGTCAGGCTCAGAGAATTCAGCTTGTCTCGACCAGGCTGACTGCCACCCCTTTATTTCTTGACGATGACGCTCCTCTGCGGCTTTGCACGCACGCACGAAGGTATCATCTATATCACAGACTGCCAAGGATGCTCTCGATCCCCTATCGCTTTCGGAGTCAGACAATACTTGATTTCTCGTGGGGCTGACAGGGTCTACACAGCCTTGTGATGTTCTTGCACTTCCAGTTTTGGAAGGTGTGCGTTGCATGCTGGCGCGTATTGTTCCATTCTTAGAATCCCAATCGTTTTCGTTCTCGTCATCTGCGAGGCTGGCAAAAACGTCGGGCTCATTTTCTTCAGGGGGCAGTGCTGATATCCAACACATCCGTTGAGGGTCGAATATCATGTTGCCTACTCTTCGGACACCGGATGTAAAAGAGCCGACTGGTGATCGTAGTGAGGATCCAGTCAAGGGTGTAATGAGGGCAGGTCTTGTGGAGGTAGCATCAAAATCTTTAAGAGCCTGATCATTGCCTTCCCATCGCAAAACTTGGGGATTCCATTTCATATCACCAATAACTGAGGGAAACTGAGCATACACGAGAATTTGGGTGTAGCTTCAATAAACCTACCTTTAGACGTACCAACACCGTTGAGATTCCTTATCAGCGTCGGTTTTCTCTTGGTTTGGTTCAAAGGCGGAGAAATCTTTTTTTTCTTCGGAAGTGCTTCAGAGGGTATTGAGACTTTGGATGAAAAGTCGATTCGAGTATTTGTTCGTCGTAGTGTGTTGGTCGCAGGAGCTAATGGTACAGCAACCATGTCTATCAAAAGGCTCGCTTCAATTTTAAAACATATAAAGGACAAACCATTGCTGTTAGGCTCCGTGCGCCTCTTCCTCCGTACAGTACCTTTGTTGTCAGTTTCTGTGACTGGTCCAGGTAAAGGCGAAAGAGGGGGCTTTGATGTATAGATGACCCCCGGTACTCGGTTCCCATACCCTTTTGGTGGAATATGGTACTGGCTCTCCTTGTCTCGATCTGTGGGAAGATCGTCAAAGCCATCAAGTTCGGTACCATCCCCATAAGTTTTCTGCCGTTTTGGGCGTTTGAGCACTTTAGGTGCTGGGAATATTCCTGGGGCAGGTGGTAGGGCATTCAATAGCACGGATGTCTTAGATATCCGAGAACTTGAACGTCGAAGAGATGAGCTTGATGGAGGTCGTAGGGGTGGAGGTATTGCGGAAGGTGGTTCCTTGGATATTGGCGAAGGAATAGCAGACGAATCAGAAAACACTTGCGAGAGTGATGGCCGTGACTTTGATTTCATCTGAGTTGGCATTGTTAGACGAAGGGCGGCAGAATTGGATGAAGGCGTATGTGGGCGAGTTGGTGGAATGGAGTGTTCATTCGGTTTGGTACCTAAGCTCCCCTGTGTTTTCGCGATAGAAGAAGCAGTGGGTATACCATACCGAGCGCAGGACTTTGGTGCATTAACAGGTGGTTCTGACGCGTTAGCATGACTCATCTCCATGAGCGAGGATAATGACGCCTTGCGAGCAAGTTTGCGCGAGGTTGGTGGGGTGGGTGGTTTTAACCCGTTGTGTGATTTCTGGCCCCGTAAACTGCCTGGTTTGGATACGAAGAGCGCAGAAGATTGTGAGGAAGGTGGCTTTTGAGTCCCAAAAGAACTAAAACTCGACTGACTTCGTGGAGGTGGCTGTAGTGGCGGGGAAGGTGAAAGTCGAAGTTTTTGGAACTGGCGCGCGGACGACGGCGGTGGAACTGTTGGAGACTTGGCCCTCTCACTCCGCAATCGCGAGGGTGGACGGAAAGAGGTTGACGGTGGTCGTTGCGGAGGAGCACTGTAGCTGCGGTCGGAGTGGCGATGTGGTCGCTGAATCTGTGCATTCTGAAGCAATCGACTTGGGCTGAGATCGACATCGTCATTGAGAACCAGGCCTGCTTCAAAATCATCTTCTGAGTTCGGAATTGCTACTTTGACATGTTGTGTCATGTATGAAGCTTTTTTCTTCAACTCAAGAATTTTGTTGAGATGTTTGCTGCCACTACCGGACTCGAAGATGGAGATGGGAATTACAAGACCATCAAGATTATGTTGTTCATCATCCTCCTCAGACTCTGTTTCAGGAAGTGATGTAGAGGATAAAGAATTGGAGGAGGGCGAAGCATTGGTGAGCCCAAGGGTCGAATATGTATCGGAGGATTGCGAAGACGAAGTCTGATCTTTGTCGCCCCATTCCAGAGAAATCTTCGAAGATCGGTGATGGAGCGAGAGAGAAGGTAGAGACAATTGATTGAGATCTGAAGGCAAAGCTAATCCGTCCTCAAAATCATCTTCGATGGCTCTGGAAGCCGGTGGGGTGTGCGTTGTCGCCTTGGGAGTATCATTACCTGGAACTTTAATGGTCGATAGGCCCTCATCATCGCACTCGTCTGCAGGAGAAGTTGAAGGTGGCCGTATCGTAAACACAGAAGATCCCAAGGATGTGAGTGAGGAGGCCAAAGCTGATCGATTGGGTATCCTAGCGATGACTGTCTGGGTCTTGGCACTAATAGTCGGGCAAAGGTCCATCTCAGTGTCCAAATCTTCAATTTCATCATCTTTGTCGGATGGAGTTGTTATGGGAGCACCGTCTGGTAGATCGAAGTCTGCGTCTGGCCATTCCTCATGTGAAAGAACAAGGCTGGGAGCAGGGATGGTGGGCATTTCTTGGGAGGTGCAGTGCAGAGCTTCTGAATGGAGAAAGTTGCGAATTGAGCAGTAGGAGAGCTGTATTTCGCATAAAAAGAGAAAAAGAAAGAGCGATGAAATACAAAAAGAATTTAACAATTGTCCTCGCACAGGTCGGTGTTGGCGAGGACACAGGAAAAGCCAAGCCAAGCCAAGCCAAACTAGCAGTTATTATAAACAGCCTAGTCACACAGTCGTCACACCCATCCTCTATTAATTATCCTAGTCTAGTATGGCATCAATCTCCTCAACTCCTCTGCTCGCCGCTCAATCTCGCTCTCTCCCCCGTCAGAGTCGCCGTCACTCTCTTCTGCACCCGACACATCCCAGCCCTCTAGCGCTTCATCCAAACCCTGTCTTAATCTGAGTCCTCGTTCTGCCATCAAATCCGCGAGCGAACCGAGTTCTTGTGTGGTGAATACACTCCTCAATATTCCAAACGCCATCAGATACAGGCCTAGATGTCACTTACTTAGTCATCTACACCAAGATGCGGCCGGACAAACCTTTGTAAAATGGGCATTCGCCAATTGCGCGGTACAGAAGTCCTTTGGCTCTTTCCAAATCGCCAGCTCGGACTTCAAATTCAAGGTAGATCCGCCAGATCACTGGGCTTGCTCTAGTTCTGGTTTTCATCATATCAGTACGCTCACACCGATACAACCTCTATGAAGACGCACCTCTCACTTTCCACAGCTTTGGCTAGTCCGCTCCTAGTACGTTCAACCTCACCCTTCCAGCGACCTTTTTCCCACCCGGCAAGCCACACTTCCTCCACCCTGCGAGCTACATCTTTTGCCTTTCCAACATCCACCTCATTATCCCCCAAAATACTCCTGACATTTCCCCAGACACCCTGACCCTTTTCCCCCTCGAGGAAAATGCCCAAAATAATTGAGTTGTTAGGAAATGCCTCCAGGGCTGCTGAAGCCCGCTCTCGCAATATCATGGGCGGCATCGGATTTTTGAGGACAACTCTGTATCGGTACAGCATCACCAATCCCGCCATCGTCATGCTCTCCCGTGCTGCATGGGTCTGATCTTCCGGGTGAAGATACCTGTCAAAAACTTGAAGCATCGCCGCCGGATCCTTTCCAGTAACGATTTCTAACAAGGCACGCAACTTTACCCAGGCTTCCCTTTCCCTCATTTTCGTCATCTCAAGAATGGAGGAAGTCACTGTATCGGCTGCATCTTCCAGTTTTCTTTTTGCCCTGAGAAATGCCACTCCAGAATTTGTGATCTCTATATTCACTGAACGTAATATGATTTTGATGACTTCCTGGTTTTCTCCAGCAAGCCATTCTAATTCGGCCCAATTGTACCACAATATTGGCAAGCCGAGGACTGTGGTGGGAGGTTTCAAGGAAAGGAGGACTGTCTGATATACCTTCCTTGCATCGTCGAGTCGACCACGCAGTCGCTCCAATTGAGCATGAGCCGCCCAGTGAAGTACGGAGTCCTGCGCCATAGAAACCAAAGATTTGGACAGTTTCAGAGAACTGTGACCCCGTCGTTAGCAATAGACAACTATCATCAAAAACAATCACTCACTTCTTCACGTTCATGGCAGACTCAAATCCAAGAGCCATCTCATCCCATGCAATATCTCTACTTCCCGTCCTGAGTTGCGCGAAAACCCTCCTTATTAATAACACATCTGACCCTTCTATATCCTCCTGATTCCACCAGCTTCTTAAACCTTCAGACGCATCAGCCACAATGTCCAAACAATCAACAGCTGATTTCCCCCATTCTTTGATAGGAATACTAAAACTGTTTGCATACTCCTTCTCTCGCCCCACCACTACACCAGCAGCAGATTCCGTCATGACAGCTGTCTGATCTGACGATGCGGGAAAAATTGTATCAAGACGTGATTGTGTCGTCAGATAACCAGCACTCCACCGATCATCCCAGTTTGATGCAGCATCCGTTGTGGTAGATATAGTAAAACCTGGGACGTGCAAACCGAGTAATGACAACCACGCTAACCGGAAAGCAAGCCTCGTCTCAAGGTATCTCATTTCAAATAAGGAAGGTCGAACGTCCGAAAATAGGACAGTAGCGAAAGGGTCAACTTCCGCTACCTGATCGGATGACTTAGCTGGGAGAAGCGACGATTGATCTCGTTGAATCTCATTGAATGACCATTGACGGTAAGGATCCAATTGTACGACGTCCAGTTTAGCAAGTTCGATCCCACATAATGGCGAAGCTCCTGGTTTGCCTGAAGCGTACCATTTTGCCCAACCCTCAGCACCTTCCTCGCCGACCCTGGCCATTTCGAAATCCCAAAACTCCTCAAGTTCTAGGAGTCGAACTTCGCTAGTCGCGTCTCTGAGATTCGGGGGAGGTTTGAAAGCTCTGTGATCAAGGGAAATAACGTGGGAGCACGAATGACGGCATCGATACTCACAATTCAGCTTGAGCCTGGAACATACCCATCGCCTTTTCCGTGTATCCTGCCAGCAACTCACTCAATAAATTAACCACGAGCATCATAGCTAACCACTAACCTGCATCTTTGTAGAGCACAGCTACACGCCAAAATACTCTCAGCTTCGCTAGCTCTCCAACCACCCCCTCATTACTATTGAATGCGGAATAGACACGCGAAACCAGGTCAAGGAGACCGTTCATGTTCTTCATAGTACGTATACGCCATTCTAACCATTCCATCCAGATTTCAATTCCACCACCTTTCAAAGCAGTCTCCCATTCTGCTTTTAATTTAGCTTCTGGCCAGATTTCCTCTCCAGCTTTCATATACCGTAGTCGAAGTAACTTCGCTGATTCATTGTTATTGTTCACCGTCAATGCACGGGATAAAATGGACACAATAATCTCTGAGCGAGCCTTTCTTGCGTTCCGAGACAAAAGTGGAATGGTTGAAAGAGTGTGGTTTAGTAAAGAGAACCATTTGTCCACAGCGGATGGATCCTTTTCGATTTCTTGTTCAAGTTTCTTGATTGCGACTTGCTGTGATGTTAGAATAGGCGAAGAATCAGAATTCTCCTCTCCAGTATCAGCGACTCCGGAGGATTCGGAATCCGAGTCTGATCCTCGAGTGGCGGTAATGGTGCGATAGGACTCCTCAGGGTCTCTACGTCTTCTGCGTGAAGGTAGTTTAATCACCCCGTCAATTTCTTCGTATTTGGTAGTAGTGGATGGAAATATTTTCTTCGTTGGTGGCAGAGCGAGAAGCGAACGAGCACTTGAACCCGAAAGGCCTGATGTAGACAGCTGAAAGCATTTCAACAGAAGACAATGCCACAAGTCAGATCCGACTTGCCTTGTGCATTCCGACCTCTATCCCCTTAGCAGTCCTTTGAAATACGGTCCAGGCAGTAGACAAGCCAAGTATTTGCCTGCCGCCTTCACCATCATCAGACGTTACAAAATTCACTGAGATGCAACACACCATGGTGTAGACGATATTTCGGTACGTCCCTTGCGTATAGACTGCCATATTGTAGATAGAGATTATCACCCTTCGTATCTGTAAAAAAAATCTTATGAAATTCGTCATGAATCTTGAGACCAGTGTCAGCTTTCTGTTGATCAAATGTGAGGTCGAAAGATAGATGCTTATATCTATCGTTATCTCGATGATTTCGTTTGGATTTGTGCCCATCATCTCGTTCACTGTCTTTCTCTTTAACTCGTTCTTTGTCCTTGTGTTTGTGCCTGTCCCGGTTCCCATCTCTCTTCCCACCCCTGTCTACCAACGGTTCAGGTTTTTTCCGTCTTTCCGTGTCTACCTCCCGACTTTTATTTCTTTCTTTCCTCCTAGTCCTCGAAACCTGATCGTATTTTCTCCTCTTCTGTGAAGACTCGGAATCAGACTTCCTACTGCTCTGGCAAGGTTCAACATCGGGAAATGTAGGAAAAGAAGGAAATGACGAGAAAGAAGAAGCCATTGGAGGTTGAAGGACCTCTTGTGACGCGGCAGGGATCAATGTATTATGTAATGTAAGCCTGAAAAAAGTATTCCTGGTAAACATAGTCCTCCAGATGCGTCCGTTGACAGAAGAAGAATCAAAAGCTGTTTTCACCAAGCTTTCCAATTACATTGTCTGTCTGGCATCTCCCATTTTGATCAGACCTGCATTATCTGACATCATTGCAACAGGGCAAAAACCTCGTTCACCTTATTGACAGACCCGATGAACCACATTGCTTTCGTCTACATAGAGATCGTGTTTTTTATGCCCCTGAATCTTCCATGAAACTGGCGATATCCATAGCAAGGCAGAACCTTGTCAGCCTTGGAACGTGTTTTGGGAAATTCAGTAAGAGCGGAAAATTCAAGCTGCATGTGACTTCTTTGGATTATCTGGCACAATATGCCAAGTATAAGGCGAGCATGATCTTCAAATGGATTGCGAGATGTATCACTGAGAGAGAGAAAAAATTTAGATTTGGATTAAGCCTAACGGTGAAATGCCGTTCTTGTACGGAAACCATGTCTTGAAAGCACACCTGGGACGGATAACGGAAGATACACCAGAACATCAAGGTGTTGTTGTGTATAGTATGAACGACACACCACTGGTGCGTTGACTAATCTTACTAGAAGTGGTCAGACTGCTTACCATGATAGGGCTTTGGTGTTACTGCCCGGTCGACGGTTGATACTCGAAAGATAGATCCAACTTCAATTGTGGTCTTTCACCAAGCGTAAGTGCTCGCACTGATATGTTCAATGTCGATACTCAGCGAGAAAACTTTGTTACGTCAGTGATGTCGGAGAATACTTACGTGACGAGGTTCGTAATGATTTAGACAAACATTGTCCATGCACTAACAGTCGCTCCCAGGAGACCCTATCTTGATTTAGATCAGGATATCATGTTTGGGCCTTTTTGACATTTGTCGACCATCTTTGTTAGAATAAACCACTGCATCCATGTCTCACCTATTTCCATCCAGTAACCTTAGTCAATATGAACCACACCCACCTCCAAGACATTCACAACACCCCTATATCTAAGACATCAGAGCACAGGAGATATAAATAGAGTATTCCTATATACACATCCTCAGCCACACTAGGTGACGCCTGAGGCAAGCACTAAGTTACTCGATGGGCATCTACTCATTGTAGATTACCAGCTATGTGTACTTTAGGTAAATACATCTAGTCGTCTATCACACCGGGTGACGCCTGAACTATACTTACCTAAATCCACAGTTTGCATGCACTCGCATCATGTCTGTCCTTATCTTTCTCAATAGAAAATTCCCTGTCAAAGAAATGTTTCAGGGAGTGAGGCTCTAGTCACTCACCTGAACAGGAACGGTTGAGAGCCAACACGCAGAACGGCGGAGCCGGATGGTCAGCTTACTACTGATCGATCCGAAGCACTATCAATTCGGAGCCCCTTTTCTTGCAGTTAGTTCATACTCCAGGGATCTAGCCTCAAAAAATGGTCACCAACCAATCCTTGATGCATTTCGCTCATCATAGAAACCTAGACGATTGATTAAAGCGGACAGAAGAAGTGACTTTAATCTACCAACGCTTTTTCACTGCTGGGCTCTCAAGTTAGGCACAAGTAGTCAAAGAACAATGGTCCCAATCATCTTGACCTGACGGCCCAGGCACTTGTAGACGCCCAACACGCTGCATCTCCGGTAAAACGGAGATGGATTCATCTACTTGTGCTAACATCTTTTTTTCACCCATCATACGGATCTGTAGCACTTATCACGCATCCATGGCTATTAGTCTTCTTACCTCCTTGCTCATGACGATCTCTCTACTGAGCGGAGTAGAACCCTCTGTGGGGCTTGAGAGCATCCAAAATGTTATGATCGTTCTCGAATCATCGACAGTATCATTGACAGTTAGTTTTACAAATCTTGTTCAAGAATGTCATCTCTACCAGGAAATGTCCGGTTCCAGGCTGAATCGATCTTGGGACGGCTATTTTGCTACCGCCAACCATACTCCTGGTCGCAGGGCTGCACAAATGGAAACAACCACGTGCTGAACGGATGTCCAAAGCCGAAGATGAGATTGAGGTCTTTCAATCCTGACGATGCTTCTGCAGGCTAGGATTCCACATCATCATCGGGGTCTCTGGACAACTCCACGGAAGATGACTGCATCAATGCACCATGCCTGCCAGGTCAATGTAGATATATGTCTGAAGGTATGTCGATGGTGCTCGTCCCGACTACTCTACATTACCAGTTGACCGTCTATTCGTATACCTTTTCGCTTGATGCACTTGTACTTTGGTATAACTGTTAATTCAAAGGTTATTGGCAGTTGAATCCCACCTCCATTACCACGTAGATATCTTGGTCACGATCTCCGAGTAGCTCCTGAGCTGTAGAAAAAAAGCCAAATTAAGTAATAATCTAAGTAATAATGCGGCCACAAGAGTTCTCAGGAAGTTCTCAGGATGCAAGGTGATAGAAGAATTTGATGTCGATCAAGGGTCGTTTACAGACTCAGTGTGTTACGGATCAAATTATAAACGTATTATAAACGTCACGCTCTACTCTACGTGTCTAGTGGTCATCAGACTCCAGACTCATCCTCACCCTCATCATGGCTTTAATATCACAGAATATATACGAGCAATGGATGTCAATGTCTGATGCAGACCTTACCATAGATCATATTGAAGACCTGGAGCAAGCTCGCGACGACCTCTGGATAGCTGCAGCTTGTGTTGACCGCATCCTTGACAGCATTACTCTCCAGAGAGCTCTTCTAGAGGCAGGCTTGTCAAGAACCGCTGCTGCTGTGGAAAGGAGCAAAGATGTAGTAGCTGACTCTACCCATGAGATCATTTCAGAAGAAAGTTATGACGCTTTAGTCGGTCATTTCTGTGCTGCCAAGGCCGACGGACAACTTTGTTATCTCCGTTCAGTCCTCCTTCAAAGGCTGGATCGCCTCAACACGTTTTTGGAAATGCAGAAAGAGGCGCCGTTAGTTGAAGAGGATGTCGAGGATACTGAAGCTGGGGAAGAAAGCGAGGTCGACATCGAGATCGAGGACAACTGGGATGACCCTTGGGCTGAAGAGCCTGCTAACAAACCAATCTTGGCATCTGTGCCTACAAAGCCTAGGCAAATTCCATTCTCTCTGCGCACTTTCCTGGTAAATGATTTGTTGTGGTCAGCGTGTCAACTCGCATCCGAAGAGTGGTTCAGTTCTTTAAGAGTCCTGCTGGATAGGCATGGCTCCTATCTATGGCCATTCCGCTTAACAATATTGGATAGCATATCAGAACACGTTCATCCAACTGAATACCAGCAAATTGCCCTCAAATTCGATTTTCCCTCCTGCAAAGAACTGGAGCCCTCTTTCAACCCTTGGAGAACTGAGGTCGATTTTTCGGAATCCGAAACATTTCGAGTAGCTTCGAGAGACAGCGGAGCTGAGTTTTTTCACACGTCGATAGATACTCTACCCTCTTACGCAGAAGAGCAACAACCTTTGGATGCAGACGCTTTTGCGACATGGTACAAAAATCGTGCAAATAAAATAATTGCATCTACAGGTTTGGTAGACAATGCACTGGATTTGATCCAATATGGTGCATCTCAAGGAATCCCAGGTTTGGACGGGCTCGGAGAAGAGCTCAGCTTACTTTCCCGACTTGTGTATGATACCCCGCACCCAGATGACATCACGGAGGACTGGACGCTTACACGTTGGTATGCGTTGGATCCTCCCGCAGTCGTGCGCGCGTATCTGTCGCGTTCAGCGCCTGATTCCTTAGCTAATGACATTTCCCGGCTTGTATTGCCCTACCTCTACGTGCTCGAAGCTCGTCTAGAGCGTACAGGACTTTCAGATCCCGACCTTCCTAACCGACTCCTTTATGACTTCATTCTTTCCTCGCGACTTGAAATGGCTGCATCTGTATTCGATGCCTCAAAGCCAACTCTACCTGTTGCACAGCGCATCGTAAAGAGAGAAGAGGATCTGGTATGTTTGGCATTATCGTGCCTGTATGGTAGTGGAAGTTTAGATGAGTGGTCCACGATGAGTCGCATATTCGAGTGTTTACCAGCCTGGGACTATCCTCGCAACGAGGACAATGAAGAGGACATGGTTGATACAACAATCGTGTCGCTCGGCACTTTCGTCACTCCCTCGACAACTCGTCCTCATGTTTCACCTGCTGAGCTCATGTGTTTCTTCAAGCCTTTGCATATTGCTTCATTGTCCAAAGCCCTTGATATACTTGATGTGCACCTTGAAGCTGGGGAGATTTTCTCTCGATGGAGTGTTCCTACCCCTTTAAGATGGTTTTTGCAAAGTTATAATGATGCAAAGGAGCAACGAGCGTGGGCGAACCGAATGGCTAGACGAGCTGGTGGTGCGCAGGATCACCTCATCTCAGTAGCAGATTGGGATTGGTTATTGGAGGATATGCTAAAACTGACAGGGAAGAGTGAGACCGGAGTCAAGAACGCGTTTAGTTATCTAAGTGAAGATGAGATCTTCCGTATCTTCTTGGGAGGTCTATTGAGTGCTGGTAGTGAGTCATGCTTTCTCCATTCATATTAAACGAGTTCTCTTATCTTTTGTCAGAATTTGACATTGCCCGTAGTATACTCTACTCAACACAGAAAAAACTGCCTTTGGATTCTCAGGTAGTGGAAGAAATTGTGATTGCTGCTTCGCATGAGCTTTATGACAATGCCAGTTCTGGGAATTACAAAATAGGTGACATGAAAATTGCCTATGACTGGTGAGTTCTCTAGCCGTTGAACTATAAACTGTGGACCTAAAATTGATCATCAGTCTTGATGTACCTCCAGCATCTGACCGGCTTGTTTGGGAGAAAGAGTTTATCGAAGCAACATCTCGAATTTCTTCCTTTAATGTCTACTCTCGTCCTGGGATCCCCATTTCGCCGATAGAGATCCGTCTGACGAAAGACAGGCTCTCTCTCGTGTCTCGTGTTCTCTCCAGTAATGATGATGCGTATAAACACACCCAAGTCATTCTCGAACTCTGCAACAAACTTGGGTTTCAAGGAGATGCGACAGCAGAAGTAAAAACACTCGCCATGCTTGCTGATGCTGCCTTGCAAGCAGAAGACTTCACCCGAGCGTATGAAAATGCAATGCGGATGGTAGACACCGTCATGAAACTCCAAGGTTCTCTATATCTGTTAGATGGTAACGACGACCAAATTCAGGAAGCTATTGAAGTGTGCTGGGTTGTATGCTTCCAACTTGGTCGACAGCCAGAATTTGGCGACCTCAAGAAAAAGCTACAACTTCTCGGACGCACCCTCGAAATCTGCCCTCCAGAAAAGCTTCATGACGTTCTTACAGCCTGGAAACGTCTTGAGGGGGAAGATGTTGTCAATTGCGAAAAGGATCTCATGCAAAAGAAGCAATTACAAACCGGTGGCAAAATGCTTGCAGACTCCTTACGACATCGTCAACGCAACCTCAGTCACGGTGGTCAATCTCGGAATCACGCCGTTACATTCAACATGGCAGCTTCCTCCCTCCGTACTAAACTTCAACGATTTCACATGCCGTCCCCGCCGCTTCTGTCAACACCAGACGCTGCTGCTTTGGCGAGTCGAACTTTCCGGAGCGTTGCTGCGAATCTTCCTTTTTCGGTTGGTCAACGCAGCACAACATCTTCTCACCATGGGAATGACCAGGGACATGATGTGTTGACCGTTGAGGGCAGTGGACCTTGCCATGTTTCAGACGGTGGTCATGCACTAGATGATGTATCATCGCAGGCATCAAAAGTATTTTCGAAAGGTATTGGTTGGCTCATCGGCGTAGATGAAGAGTAAGTAGCATTGGTCATTTTGGGGGAGGAGATGACTGGTTTCTCCTCAATGCAGCGCATTCTATCATCAAAGATAAATAGGTTCACGTCCTTTTTATCGTTATTTGGCGCACTCTGTTTTTTTTTTTTTTTAAAAAATTTCAAGGCTATGTGGAGACTTGTTTGTTGTGATAATTTACCACCATACATGATGGTCAAGAAGTTCCAGGTTATTTTTTGTGAAATTTCAATGTGGTGTACGAACAAAATAATACACTGTAAGGAAAAGACTTTAAAAAACATCCAACATCTAACATATGTTTCATCCGAAATAGAAAAAAAAATAGTCGTTGTCACGTAAAGAGTAATACAACTCCAAGATAGAAATAATGATAAATCAAAAAGGTAGTAGTTGTTTGATTAACGATAAAAGAAAAAAAGGAGACCCCAGTTAGTAAACCTCAAACAATAGCTCATATAGGGAACCACATGCAACGAGCATTCCTGTCGACCACTTGCACCGGGATTGAACTATTTAAAAAAACTGACGAGCGGAATGGAAAGTAGGGTTGCCGTTGTAGAGAAAGAGAAAGGAAGGGAGAAGGAATAGCAGATATAAAATAAGTTTGGAGGATAAAATAAGAAAACCTAAAGTCAAAAACTAAGTGTATAATCGAGATGTATGGGAATAACCAAATGGTGATGAAGATGCAAAAGGAGAGAATGCACTACGAGCAGTGGAGAACGCTGAGGAATAGTCTCGATAGCATTAACGACAAAATGAATTAAAGTGGAGGCTGAGATTTAAATAAAAAAGGTGATGAAGTCGAAGGCGTTTATATGTTGTACAAACCGAATAAAGACAATGTGTAGCCCGAAGAGGTATAGTTGAGTTGGGATATGGTTCACGGTTGTCGAGAGAAAAAATCCTTTCCCCATGCTCCTCACCTCCCACTGAAAACAGAAGGGATACCAATTTACATTTGGCCATTAACAAACCTCCCAGAGCTACCTGTCTTGACTTGAGGTCTATTCATGACTCTGCCAGCTCCACCTTCATCTTTTAACAGTTGTTGTTGCTGCAACTTGGGAGGTAATGGTGGCACCGGCGGTATCCTACTTCCGCACTTTTCACAACCTCCGCTGTGTCTCTGCAACTTCACCCCAATCAATTCATTTTTCAGTGATTTGACCTCACTCTCCAACTCACGCACTCTCTTCTGCCACATCTTATTGGTATTATCGAGATGCTCCCGTAAGACCTTGATCGTCGTAGTCGCTTGCGCGTCCCTTTCCCTCGTAGTATGTGACGAGAAACTGGCGTTTGACGATAGGGAAGGTGGTACGGATTGTGGGTCCATATTCAACCTGTCATCAACAAGAACATATTCATGATCACGGTTCCAAATTGGTCCTGCCGTGCTACTGCCACTCGTAGGTGACACAATTCCACTAGTGATCGGGGTCGTCGGGATTGTACTAGTAAAAGAAGGCGCAAGGGGACTGAGGTTGTACTGAGAGGAAGCAGCCGATGTTGAAGAAGGACCAGATGAAACGGAAATGGATGCCAGTGAATCCAGTCGAAACCTTTCCTTCCCTCGTCTTCTCACTACAGGTTCATCTCTGGTCTCTTTTGGCCCTACACTCTCCTCGTCAAAGTTGAGTTTTGTAACGTCAATATGATCACCAAAGTGCGCACTGAAGAGCGTTGAGATCGGACGTAATTTGAGTGAAGGGCAATCTTTGACATCAGGTGGCACGGGCTGCTGTGAAGACTCATCTTTTGCAACTTGAGGAGATAGTTGAAGTGGAGATGATCCAGTACTAACGGATAGATCGTGTGGTAGAGGAGGTTTGGGACTAGTTGCTGATGACCACGAAATGTCAATAACATCAGAGGCTCCCGGTTGATAAGCGCCTTCGAGTCGAACAGCCTCAAGCAGGGAGGGTGATAAGCTTGGTACAGGGATACGATGGGAAGAAGGTTTAGGATTGTGCTTCGACGTGAGAGCGGAGGCCTCAGACTGTGACAACGAGGAGACAGAAGGCGGTGGAGGGGTTAGTTCCTTTTCGTAAGCCTTGGTATTGCTGAACAGCCTCATAAATCCGCTTTTTTTGTGCTTCAGATTTTTAACGGCTGCTGTACTAGTATCCTTGGTAGTTGATGGTTCAAGGCCAACAGCAAAACCACTCTCCGATCCCCTTCTTTCAGGTTGCTTTACTAGAGAGGACAACACATTTCTAGCTTTGGCACCAGCGCTGATAGATCGTCCTCGGGCTCGTGCAGCGACAGAATCTGAGTGACTTGCACCGCTGGGGAGCGAGAGAGAAGTTTCAGCTGCAGTCGGTGTAGAGGAATTACCACTAGACAAAGCCTCGCAAGTCCTTGTGTTCGGAGAAAGAAGAGTGGTTCCGCGACGTTGAGCACGAGCCTCCTCCAAGGATATGAGGGAAAAGCCAGGATTCAAGCTCCGCTCCGTCCAGCCAGGGATTGCATGAGGGAAGGGTTCATCAGGCTGGGGGTGGATTGGAGTATCGGTGATAGGGCTAGAAATATTGCTCTGAACTTGAGATACACATCGCTTTGAGCTCTCTAGAAATTTAGGAGATAATGGAGACACCTCGACGATGGTAGAACTAGAGTCTTTTCGAAGGACCTTGGGTGGTGGCGGTGGCGGTGGTGGCTCTAAGGAATGGGAGACAAGCTCAGGGCTGGCGTAGGGGTGGAAGTCTTTGTCATTGCGTCGATCAACAAAAAAATTGGATACATCTAAGGACGAGGAATGTGCTGTATCGCAACTTACGCGTGGAGAGGGTGAGGCAATGGCAGGAAGGGGAAGACGAGCGGCAGGATCGTTAGGGATATCGAGAGTAGAAGAATTTGAGCAAAAACTGCTGAATGAGAATTTACCACGAAAACCCTCTGAGCGTCCAGAGTGATGAGGGCGGCCCAAGGAGGAGGTGGAGAGAGATTCTTGAGTCAGCGCACTTGTTAAAAGCAAAGATGAGAAAAGTTAAGACGAAGAGAGGGACACGTACTAGAGAGCGCCGCGAGGATGGGTGCTATCGAAGGAGCGCTTGGAATTGAGAAGAGAGCGATTAGACTCGACGCTGGGACGGCCAGTTGAGGGTCTTGGACTGGCCGACGAATTTGCCTTGTGAGACTTGCTACGAGACGAGGTGAACATGCCCATCAAGCTGCTGTGGACGCTGTGAGCGATGGATGTGGTCTCATCTACATCGTCGGATGTGTCTTCGTCGAGCTCCCAGGGTGCACGAGAGTGGAAACGCATTTTTGGGCCGAGATAGGACATAGGGGCAACGTCGTCGTCGTCGTCGTCATCATCATCGTTATCGTTGTGATCGGCGTGGAAGGCGTCGTCGAGGTCGAGGGCACTGGAAGAGGGGTCATCGAGGGGGTGGTTGTGGTTGTGGTGAGTGTGGATTGCCTCGGGAGTTGGCCAGGGCATGAAGGCACAAGGCAGGAAGCCGAGCTCGGCTAACTGCGGATTACCTTTGCTTCCTGCCATGTCCTCCCGTCATTGGCGTATTCGCATGGAAAAAACTCAGCAGGCTCAGGCGACGAAAAAGCTCGAGCTCGAGCTCCGTGACGAGAGACAGGCCGAGCTCGAAAGGCAGATACCTGACTGAATATTATTGAATAGAATTTGACTGTCTATCGCAGGCGACGGGAGGCAGCGCTGAGACGCAGCCGGGCGGCTGAGGAGAAACGCAGGCTGGAAGAAGCCAAGTCCAAGGCAGGTTTCGGCTCCGCCATTTCTTCCTTCTCTCCTCAACCTTCATATTCAGATGGGCGCCAGAAAGGCTGCTAGACTCCGCCGCAAAGCTGGCAGATCCAAAAAAGTTAACCACTAGACCCACGTTCTGTCCTAGTCTATAGTTTTATCTTTGCCACTACAATGCCCACGAGCCATCCACCTCCCCCTGCTTCACAAATGGTTTGTCCAGCCCAGCCACAACGCCCTCGCACAACGGACAACTACTGGCAAGAACTTCCTCAAGCTCCAGCCGTAACTTCTCCCGTTCTTGTCCCAAATCCCTGTCCACTTTGCCCTTCTTCCCTCCACCCCCCATCCCTGGTATCCACGTCGGGTTCGAAACAATAGCTACCAGCGCATCAGGTACAATCATATCCCGTAATCGATCCCCTGCTGTCATGACACTCCGCCCGAGCAGATTCGCAGCTTGTGCACTACCCTTGAGAGTATTTCCAAAGTTGGCGGACAATAGTGTCCGCTGGGATGTCAGCTGCCGGGTAGGTCCTCTTCCAGTGGGGCTCACTAGCTTGTCAACTCCACCACTAGTAAGATTCTTGGTGACACTGGGTGCTTCTTTTGTCAGTTTTCCCTGCAAGGCAATGATCCTCCGCAGTGTGTAAGGCGCTGAATATTCCTTGACCTGAAACACGATCAGTCACAGCTCTGCTTCTTCTTCCAAAATCAGATCTCAACATACCATCCCAATCAAACAGTCTGCATGGAAGCTGTGGTGACATGGAAACACATAGAACTGACGGGAAAACACCATTTGCTCGCATTTGGAACACAGCGTCTTTGAATCAATCGTGATGAACCTGCTCTTCAGGGCCCCAATGTCCTCTTTGATGCTCTCTGCTGTCTTGGTCGTCTCATCCATCTCGTTCTTTAATTCCTCAATATGTGATGAGTATTCCTCCAGTGCATGAGCAATCTCCTCTTTGAAGTCGTCAATGACCACAAAGTCGGGGAAGAACGGTAGTATATCCTCGATCTTCAGCAAATCTGTATTCTCCAGAAACTTCATCGCCCTAATATCTAACAATCAGTCCCTTGGTCCAAACCATGAAATAATCACACACGCTTTGATGTCCTTCTTATCCTGCACAACGTATTTCGCAATCTTCAACCACAGTTTCTTCCTCAACACCTGGTCCTCTTCCTCCGGAACTCTGTCCGCATTCATCTTCGCTAACTCCAAATCCCCTTTTTCCAACGCCAAATCCACACTATTTTCATATAACCCCATCTTTGCATAAATATGCACACAAGGCTGTATCCTTCCCCCAAGCTTACATATCCTCAGTGCGTAATCCAAATCATAGTATGGTTTGCCTGTGATGGGATCACTAGGTGCATTGGTCAGAAAACGGATAAGTGGTCCATCATTGTCTTGATTGATTCGAGTTTGAGTCTGAGATTGGGGTATCTGTGTTGATGATGCAGGACAAGTCAATGCCGCATTATCATCATAGGTATACGATGAAAACGAAGGAGAGGAAGGAGAGACGTAGAAAGTGATAAGTAAGTTATGTATCGTAGACGAAGTATTATGTTGTTCGAAAATAACATAATTGAGGTATCGGATGGCTTGATTCGGAGAGAGCAAATCTCGAGGTGTATGCTGTAGCTGAAGAAGTGCCGGAACGAGCCGTTTAGGGTCAAGAGAAGGCTGACGAACCCAAGAATCAACCGTATCTTTTGATGAATTTCGCATGAGGACAGAGGCAAATCGATAGTAGAGTTCAAGATCGTGTTGTCCGCTTATCACCTCGATAGCTTTGGACCACCGTTCTTCAAGAACCCAATACTCAACTACACGGACATAATCGCCTACTGTAGAAGCAAAGAAGAGGTACATGTCTGTTCGACCATGACCTTGTATAAGTTCGTAGACAGTTTCTCTGTCCAGGTTGTTCTTGAAAATTTTTTTAGTATCCTCAAGTATAGAGGTTTTGGGATACTCTGTCACCTTGTACGTTTTCAAAAACTGGCGCAAATCATCTTCCAGAATAACCTTCTCCGTCTGCAAACTATCTACATCCTGTGAAACAGATCCAGCTGCAACAATGTCATCCAGCTCATTGCATTTGGACAGGTAAAACTCTACAAGCCAAGTAGCCAACATCATTCGCTGGGTCAAGTCCTACAACAATATCCTCGAGTCAAAGCCAAAAAGATATTTGCAAGACGTACAGTCTTCTTCGTTCGCTCTAACCGTGAGATTAGATATGACCTTAGAGCATCACGTTCTCCAATATCCAAAAACTTGAGCACGACCTCCTCAAATGTCGTTGAGCATTGCGAGTAGCATCCAGCAGCTTGAAAGTATCTTGCTTCCTTAAAATACGAATCAGCTTGAGCAGCCAAAACTCGATCACGTTGATACGCCGCCTGTGAGCAATGTAATGAGCACATACACATGGATGAAGGATGACCGAAAGCTGTAATACAACCTTGGAAAACCCGAGTGCGATATCAAATTGCCCTTGTTCAAGATAGATCTTCCAGACATCGCGAGCTTCATTGCCGATGACAATTTCAAAAAGAGACTGATCAGTGAAAACCCAATACGTCTGACGTACAGGGTCCTCGGACATCCCGAGAACGGTTTCATCGGATTTCTATATATATGGAAAGATCATCAGCCTGTTCGTAGTAGATAGATAGGCATACCAAGACATACTAGAGGTAGCTGCTCCTCATATGCTATGTGGTCATTCAGATTACATATGCCGATAATTCTGTCCTTGAACAACAGCAAGAAGTGAAATTCTGTCAGAGACAGCGATAGAGGAAAGTCTTCAGAGCTGAGACCGGGTAGACTCGGGTATGGGAGTAATTGTGCATTATCAATGTGATCCTCCGAGTCAACCTCGACGACTTTGAGTGAGCCATGGTAAACTCCGGCCGCAGTCATCCACGCCATGCGTTTTGGTACGGAATGTACCTGATCTGGATTCGGAGTGAAGTATTGCAGGTCGGAATTCTGAATATCCCCCGGGAGCTCGAGGATCTCTGATTCGGATACGAATAAGACTTCAATAAACTCAAAGCTGTCGTGACGTACTTGGAACAGTATCCCGATACCCAGCGAACAGCTGTGAAAACACCTTTCCAACCTCATCAGACTTCCTCTCTACAAGACCTACGAACTGGTAGATCCTCGTTGTAGTTGTAACAACAATCAGTGCTTTCTTAACGTCCGAAACAGTGAAGTAATTGAATTTGATACCAGTGACTGGATGTCTTTCGGAAAGAGTAAACACGGACTGCAGATACCGCTCCTGGGACTTGAAGAAATCCTCCTCTGCATCCAAAACAGCTTCATATATGGTCCCGTTTCTCGCACCAATCAAGATCTCTCTTGTTGACGTGGAATGTGTCGCTGACAACAGAGCAGCCTTGTTCCACGCAATACTTTCAATGACCATCTTGAACCCCTTCAAAACACGAGGTTTCTTCCAATATCGATATAAATACCAGTTCTCGCCTTGAGCAGACGTCACGATTATGTGACGACCAGAAGGATCCATGAAAACTTTGGACAATGTCAGTTCAATGGCCTTGCGAGGTATTGGAATTTTGATGACTTGGTCGGCATGCGAGAGTTCGATGAGAACGAGGAGGTTATTTGTGAGCCCCATTACCAGAAGGTCTGAGCTGACCGCGAATGAGACAAGGGGAGCAGGAAATGCAAATTGCACTCGTCCGAGCTCGAAGATGGATGCAGTGGGTTCATTGGCTCCCGTGACATTGACCTGTTTGAGAGAGGGATGTTTTATTGAGAGGACACTTTTTTTGAGCAACCATTGACTCTACCTGTGCAAGTTCATCAAGATCCGCACGGGTATCGTGAACTTCGTAAGGAGACGACTCGAATCCTTCATACTGGATATTTGGTAAAGGAAGAGCATTGGGAGGCGAGATCCCAGTTGTTGCGGCGTGTTCGACGTCTGCACACAAGTAATCTAGTTTGGGATGTCATGAAACACTTGGAAGAAACTGACATTCATCGAACATGTCAAGATGTAAGCTACCAAAAATTGAGTTGTAAGTATGTATATGGAGCCGAGTCGAGCGCCGAAATCGTAAATCGCCAATGATTGGTCACGTATACACCTGGTAATAACGGCATTCCGGTCCGGTGCTAATTTGGACTACTTTGGGCAATCCTGATGCATCGCTTAATGATCGAACTCCAGTCCTCGGACCCTGGTATGAGACCTTATGCCTGTCTGCAAGACAGAAAGTTGCACTATCATTCATAAGCGAGGTCTGAGCCGGAACTGCCTCTCCTAGGAATGAATGGTCAAGGTTACTTCGGTCCGATCATCTCAAAAATTAGTTTATCAACCTTGACCTCTTCGTCCTTGCCTCCATCATCGTCATGTCCCCTCATCGACCTATGCCTAGGCTTTTCATCGTCCGACATGGTAAGGATAGATGGCTAGCTACAACTCGTAGAGTCTGACGATCGGATCTTAGGACAAACCGAATGGTCCGTAAACGGGTTTGTTTCTTTTCCTTCGGAGACCTCGAGGTATCTTTGACATTTCTTGTCTTCTCCCAGGAGACATGTATGTCATTCCAATACCTGGACAGAACCAACCAAGTTGATCATCTTTATAGACAGGCATCTCGGATATTCCATTGACTCTTGCAGGTGAAAGTCAAGTGAAAGCAACGGCTGAAAAACTCGTTGGTGAAGGTCGTAAGTACATACATCGCCACAGTGAAAAAGTGCTGAAAAATGATAGGCCTGATAGATCCAAACAACCTGTGCACCGTTTTCGTCTCTCCGAGGCAACGCGCACACAAGACGTTCCACCTTCTTTTCGAGAATGTGCCGAAGACTCCTCATCACGTCTTGACAGAGGAGGTAAGGGAATGGGATTATGGTGCGTTACTCGGAGGCCTGGAAACTGCCTTCCGCCCTATTAATGTCAACGTAGGAGACTATGAAGGCCTTTTAACTTCAGAGATTCTAGAGCGTAGCCCTGGATGGGACGGCTGGAAAGATGGGTAGGGACCAATGCTTCTTCAAAGTTTAGAGAAGCTCACTCGGTAAAATCAAGGTATGCAGGAGGTGAGAGTGTTGAGAACTTACAGGCTCGAGTCGATGGTGTCGTTGGACAGATCCGCGCCTATCACAAGAAATATTATGAGGAGGGGACTGTTTCTCGAGACGTCATGATTGTTGCTCATGGCCACTTTGGAAGGGTCCTCACCGCTCGCTGGGTCGGGTTTCCCCTGGCATATGGTGAGAACAACATAAGCTCACTTGGCAATTTCTGACAAGTTTTCAGGCACCAAATTGACTATGGATGCTGGTGCTGTGAGTTGTTACTTCCCGCGGTCTTTCTATGACTCAAGAGAACCTTCTTCCCAGATCACAATCCTGAGCTATAATCACAACAACCTCGAGGAACCCTCGATCACAGCCTTGAATTTATCTTCACTCTTGCTGTAGAAGCGTCAAATAGACTCCCATCGTAATACAGATAATATGTAGCTAATAAATAGCGCGACGCGTCTATTGACCGGTGTTGATGCACACTAAGGTAATTCGGAAGTCACCCTCCGTAACGGGTAATATTTAGGAGTCTTTACTTCTCCCTCCTCCTCTACTTCTCTACTTCTCTCTGAGAGATGTCGACAATTGATGTGCAACTTCAGTCGCCTCTTTCCGCAGATCACAACATGATCTCGAAACCAATCGGGCCCTCTGACCGAAGTGAGAATCCGCACGACAACCACGAGGCAAATAAGGGAAACCAGACCAATCTGGCTGAGGAGGTACCAAGTCCTTCCCCAGAAAATGAACCCGATCCCTCAAGTGGTACCCCTCTGAGTCCAGAGTTAGACACTCCTCTTGACGATACCATCAGTGCGGCCGTCAATACTCCACTGTCAGAGGGACTGAAGGACACACTCACACCTCAGGCGGCAAAAGCAACAGCAGTCAATTCGCCTGTGAAGAAAACGTTATCTATCTCAACAAGTATTACGGCCAAGGCAAAAGGGGGCAAGGCTTCGCCTGTTGCAACGAAGACAGCTGGCACTTCTCCTGGGAAGGTGAATATTCAAGATGTACTCATACGGCATCTTACTGACTGGTTGGCAACTCATGAATTGATTCCACTTTGTGGCTTCTTTCCCCATATTAGCCAGCTACTGTTGTGTCGAGAAGCATCTCAGGAGGGGGGACGACAACGCCCACCTCTCCTCTGAAGAGAACTACTACCTCCACAATGTCGAAATCCGCAGCCTCGATTACACGACCCACAGCCACCGGTGCAACAGCACCTACGCGCCGCACTTCACTCGCTACGGCAGGCATCAAGTCCGTGCCACCCACCACGTCACGAACCACTCTCGCCTCCTCAATGACTGGTAAAACCATCGTAGCAGAGCCTGGTATCGCACTTAACCGTGCCTCTGTTATATCTCCTTCTGGTTCTATCTCTTCTCTGCAATCAGTGGGGGCTGCTGGTGTCAAGCCTCGTGCTCCAATATCGGAGGCGGCAACCAAGAAAGCTGCGCCTACTGCTCGGTCAGCTGCAACCGCTAGATCCACGACGTCATTGGTTTCTACTACCTCGAGGGCTCCCACTCGACCTCTTGCTGGGTTAGCGGGCAAGTCCTCTGTAGTACGCACCGGTTCCATCTCGTCTATCAAAGAAGACAAGGAAGATAGAAATATTAAAGCTCTAGAAGATCTCCGAAACCGGGTAGGTTATACATTGGCCTCCCAGTCAATCTAACTTTTGAGTTTACCTGTATTATAGTTTAATGCGACTAGTGATGAGCTTAAATCAAAGACAGAAACTGTGGCGGAACTGGAGGGACAAGTGGGGAGTCTAAAGCTTTCGCTTGAGACTCTTCAAAGTGAGATAGAGACGAAGAACTCACAAGCTATTGAGATCAAATCGTCCAAGGCTGCTTTAGAACTGACATTCCAAGAGTCAAAGGAGGAGCTTGCCAGACTACAAGTAAAGTACGAAGAATCTAAATTCACCTTGATCTCTTTGAAGGGGGAGGTGAGGTCTCATTCAGGTATATACTTCCTTCGACTGACTTCTTGGTGTAGCTTGTGGCTGCAGCCACCTCATTCAATGAACTCAATACAAAACTGAATGAGCAGATCTTGACTCTCGAATTAGAGCTATCCAGCACCAAGGAAAATCTGGTTACCCTCCAAACTTCTCACGATGCTGCCGCTTCAGAGGCGGCAACTGCTGCTGCTGCCGATAAGGAAGCCTTGTTCAAAGTCCATTCTGAATTGGAGGCCATCATGGCCGAGACGGAACAGCTAAAGCAGGTGCAGATCTCGGCTTCAGACGAAGCTCAGAAGAAGATCGAAATGCTTGAAAAAGGAGCGCAGGAAGCTGGAAGCTTTCAAGTACAGCTCAATGCTTTGAACACCGAGAAAGAGGAGACAGCTACAAAGGTCTCCGAACTCGAGATTGAGATCTTGGAGCTGAAGGAAGCTCAGGAAGTTCTTGAAGATGAACGTGATCAGCTGAAGAACACCATCAAAACTCTTCAAGGTAGCTTCGATCAATCTCAGCATGACATAACAAAAGCAGCAGAAGATCTGAAGACCGCTGAATCGCGACATGAAGCTACCCTTGGAGACCTTCAGTACAAACATGCTGAGGAGCTGGTGGAAGCTGCCAAGAAACATACACAAGTGTCACAGACTCTGCAGGCTGTACAAAGGGATTTGGAGGCTACGAACTTGGAGTTGGATAAGGCAAAAAAGGCTGCCGTTGATGCCGAGGAGGTCTACAAACTTAAATCATTGGAGGTTGAGCAAGCCTACATGGCAGTTCAAAACGAATTGACAGAGAGAATTGCTTCCGTCTCTCAAGAGCTTGAGGTTAGTCCATCCCATGTGTCTGTATTGAGGGTGATGCTATTGAATGCGCAGAGCCAAGAGACCCAATACAATGCGAGAGTCCAAGGCGTCAAGGATGAGCATGGTCAACTTCTCCAGCAGGCATTTGAGCGTGCCAAGGTATTTTTTGCTTCTATCTTGATATCTGGATTAGAGGATTGATTTAGTATTTCAGCATGAAGCTGGAGAAGATCATGCCAAAGAACTTCAAGCTCTGCGTACTCGATCCAAGGCTACTATTGAGGAGATTCAAGCTGCCAATTTAAACACTCTCCGGGAACTTAAAGCTGAACATGCATCGAACCTTGAATCTGAGATCCAAGGTTTCAGCAAACAACTCAACCATTCGAAGCTTGAACTCAAAGCAACGCAGGACGACTTGTCAAAGGCGAAGACTGCGCTCGAGGTCTCTCGTAGCGAGGTTCAGTCTCTCAAAGAACAGCTTAAAGAAGTGAAAGCTGCGACTGAAGCTGAAGTCCATTTGACACCCGAACACATTGCCGAGAATGAGAGACTGAAGAGGGCGCTCTCGGGTGCAGAGGCTGATCTTTCTGTGACAGCCGAAATATTGAACCTGACCAAGAGTTCAATGACGGAAATGTCGGATCACCATGCTCGAGATCTGGAGGAGGCTGCAAAAGCACGCGCGGAAGAAATGTCGAAACTCAGAGTTACACACGAGGAAGAGGTCATCTTGCTCACAAAGGAGAAGGATGTCCTTTCTGTGAGATTATCAGACATGGAGGGAGAGCTAGCGACAGTGAGGGCGGAGTTAGACAGTTTGAAGGTACCTCCAAAGGCGAACAACAATGGTATCGTTGCCAGCCATGATGTCATCTCGCCTTCAAGTGGTGGTGTGACGGACGAGATGCTGAGTCAGGTGCATGAGGCGCATAATTTGAAGCTTGGTGACTTAATGGCTGAGCATGACAAGGCGGTGAAGATGCTACAGCAACAATTGGATGATACGCAGAAGAAGATCAGAGATCTGGGTGAGGAAGTGTCGAGAAAGACGATGGAGATCCAGTTCATGGAGTCGGAGAATGATGAACAGTCGGAGGCTGTGACGAGGTATGTGCAGTTTTTCAGACTCAAGAGTTGCATTGGTGGTCTTGTCGCTTTAGCTTTCATTTATGGTTTTTTTTGAGCTCTTTCTGAGTATTCGGTCTTGGTCAAGACATCCGGCATGTCGATGTGTTCGCGTTGCTATTTATTGCATCTCATTCTATTTATTCATTTACATGTTCATATGCGTTGATTTTGTTCCTGCGCTCGCTTGTGACACATTTGGAGTCGATCATTGATCCACTTTTGTTTTGTCGCAGATTAAAGGATGACACGCGGATCCTCAGAGATCAATTGGTGAAAGCCGGAATAGAGCCCCAAGTGAGAGACGATGCCGACGAAGAGTAGATCCACGCCTTAAACACGTGTGTATCTCTCTCACCCGTTGAACACGCTTCAATCACGTTGGTGTCACGATCACTGTATCTAATCGCCCTGATCTAGGTCCTTTATTGCTTGCCAGTCTTAAACTATCGTTCAAGTTGGAACAGCTTCTTATTATTCTTTATAAGTACATATGCCCATATGCAAGGATCTCTTTCTCCTGTCTCTATCACCCTCTTGCTCACTCATACATACCCCGCTGTAATTGCACTCTGATCTGGCTGTAACGGAGGGTTTTGATGTTTTGGTTCGATGGCGCCAATAATATCATCTTTGCAGAACATTGTCTCGGTTCCTTTAGGTTTATATAAAGACCTGTGATGGTAAAAAAAATTGCCACTGCAATACAGCGGGCGGGCGGCCGGAGAAGAGTGTTCGGTGATTGGTGGGTTGGTCCGAACTCATCCGATTGGGACAGCAGATAGAAATTTGCCTGTTTTGGACACTTAGAATCTTTGCCTACTTTCACTTCGGTCCTCTCTTTCAATCTTTCTTGTCTTTGCTATCGGTCCAAATCTCTCTCATGGGTGTTCAAAGAGAACCTGGTCAAAAGGGTGTCAGCTGGTCTAATATTGCTGTTGGTGGGTACACTTCCACAGGGATTTCCAATAGTGACAGCTCATGTGTACATTGTGTAGGTGGTATCATGAATATGGTATGGACTTTTGTACTTACTCCTATATATGCATGAACTCACCATTCCTGATGTCTTATGCGATTTGCGCTGACCTTGACCACACCAATAGTTTGTAAGTAGCTTGTATCCCTAGACGCCATGTAATCATTCGACTGACAACATTTTACAGGAGGCGAGTCCTATTTTGAGCACAAAGTAAATGTCCTTGTTAATACTGTATCTATTGTCCAGGTCACGACGCTTGGTCAACCTCTCGAGGTCCTGAAGACTCAGATGGCTGCTAACCGATCGCAGACAATGCTACAGGCCTGTAAAACTGTCTGGTCGCGTGGAGGTGTCACTGGTTTCTTCCAGGGGTTGATTCCATGGGTGAATATCTGTGTGTTACTGCATTGACGGGATTTGAATTCTCTGCGTTGGCGTTGTAGGCATGGATTGAAGCTTCGACTAAGGGTGCTGTGCTTGTGTTCACTGCCTCAGAGGTTGAGACAGCAACACTTGCTGCTGGTATCAACCCAGGTTTTGCTGGCTTGCTTGGTGGTATGACTGGTGGTATAG
>Ga0153986_1000003_pt1 | contig 69023 bp, 109 predicted proteins | sample TSGA070MetaG_FD_104724 | JGI IMG/M metagenome (GOLD analysis project Ga0153986, IMG submission 104724) | Attine ant fungus gardens microbial communities from Georgia, USA - TSGA070 MetaG | ecosystem: Host-associated > Fungi > Mycelium > Unclassified | place: USA: Georgia, Alexander Wildlife... | reverse complement strand
GGTGCCCCCTTTGAGCCTCAGTAAAGAGCGAGTGCAAAGGAAACATGCTGTGGTCATGTTCCCAGTGCATAAGTAAATGCACAAATGTGCGACCCCCAAGGGCAATGAGAAGGAAAGGAAGGTGACTTTATGACGATATTAGTGGGAGGTGTTAGGTAGAGTACGGCCCCCAGGGTTATTTCACCCCAGAGGATGGTGGTGGTGGTAAATTGGTGATATCGATTGTTAAGGTTTACACCCCCCAAATAAAAAGCTCACATTTCAGGAGGCTAGACCGGTGCATGCACACGTACGCCTCATTAACTCTTGGCGATCCATCAGCAGACTCTCCGGCAAGACAGCAGTTCATTTGAACAACAAATGCCACCATATTCAGTCATCCATATTTTCAGCCAACACTTGTCTGGAACCAAAAATAGATTCAATCTCAGGATCTCACGCTTCCATGTCCAAAGTATGTCAAAGTCCTGCTACAGTCGATACTCGCAATGAGGAAGACCACCACTACCAGCGTAGTCAAGATGAAAACATAGAGCTTTCGCCGATACACTCGACAGAGAGCCCACCAGCTGAGGCAGAAGGCATAAAATACAAGCCATTCTCGATCCCTGTTGTCGCACTCCTGATCCCGTCATCTATCCTGGGCGTCCTTGCACGCCTCGGCCTTTTGGCTATGACAAGTTATGATGGGGAGTCAATATTTCCGTTAGCGTATGTCCAGGCAGTTGGGTGTTTGACCATGGGTCTTGGTCTGAGGTTGAAAGAACCTATCGCTCAGTTGTGAGTCAGCCGTTTGATCATGAAGGTACTTTTCTGAGACGCGACTGGTTATAGTTATGGACCGCTGTACACTGCTCTGACGACAGGTATAGTCATGAGCTGACTGGAAGGGGTGATCCATGATCTCTAACAAGATTGTTTAGGATTTTGCGGGTCTCTGACCACATTCTCCAGCTGGCAATTGGATGTTTTCAACTCATGGATCAATGCTGGTAATTACCATCGGAGTGGGTTTCACAGTGTAAGTCTTTTGTCTACTGAAACAGGCGCGGTGCTCACCTGACAGATAGTTTGTAGATGGGCTGGGAAAAACAGTCTTCACTTTCTCACTCTCGATTGCGTCCGTGTCTTTTGGATGGAACATTGCCAACCAGATTGCACTACATCTACCTGCGCTCAAGTTCCCTAACAAGTCAGTCCGATACGCTTTGACGGTGCTGTCGGTGTGCATGTATGCTGCGGTCTTTCCCGCGTATTTCCACATGTCGCCTCGAATTCGGCATAGTGCGACCGCTGCGCTTCTATTCGCGTTTCCAGGAACTTTGACCCGATATGTTTTCTCGATATATCTGAATCCACGCATTGAGGCATTGCCTCTTGGAACTCTGTCTGCCAATTTGTTTGGGACTGGACTGCTGGGAATGTTTCATGTTTTGCAAAATTTGCAGGATCCTGTGTCATGGAGTGCCTGCTCGCTCTTGCAAGGGCTAGGAGATGGGTATTGTGGCTGTCTCACCACGATCAGCACGTTTGCAGCTGAAATGCGAGGATTCAAGTGGACCAGAGCCGTGTGGTACGGAGCAATAAGCTGGGGATGTGGGCAGATAGTTTTACTGCTGATTATTGGATCGTCAGTGTGGGCTGGAGGAGTGTCAAAAACGATGACCTGTAGTTATGTGTACTTGGAATAACCTGTATGACATAAAGGCAGATCGATCGGAGTTTCAAATGGAAATTGGTGCGGGCATCGGCTGCGACCAGACCCAGTGCGTGGTTGGTTCATTGCTTTTACGGCAATCGGGACTACCCTAGATGCAGCAGCACCCAATCGATGACGAGGACCAGGCCAGCGCCCCCGGAGAGGGTGATGAGATCATGGAGGAACCCGAAGACCAGGAAGATGGTTACAGTTCAGTTTACCCTGCTTTCCCTCATCTGTCGCTGACGATGAGATTCCTTGCAGCTTCGTCAACTCCTACATCGACACTGACCTGGATCAGCTGGTTTTGCTCTCTACCTGGCCACGAGTACTTCTGCGAAGTGACTGAAGAATTTATCGAGGATGACTTCAATCTCACAGGACTCAACAATATGGTGCCGTTCTGGAAGGAGGCGATGGAAATGGTATTGGACGTCGATCCAGGTGTGGACAGGAACAGGTTTTACCGGGTTTACACGTGTAATGACCTCCCTATGGCTCTCTCAGATGAAGATGAATCCAAAATACCGGATGTCTCTATCGTAGAGTCATCTGCGGAAATGTTGTATGGACTCGTACACCAACGTTTCATTTTGACCCGGGCAGGTCTACAGGCCATGGCAAGTCTTGGTCAGACTTGATTTTCAATTGATTGGCTTATTGGAAGTACTAGCTGGATAAATATGATGGTGGTGTGTTTGGGATTTGTCCCCGCGTTTACTGTTCGGGGACCAATATTGTCCCCTGTGGTCGTTCAGACATTCCGGGACTTGACACTGTCAAATTGTTCTGTCCCAACTGCAACGACCTGTATGTGCCGCCGAGTAGCCGATTCCAAGGAGTAGATGGTATGTTGGACTCTGATGTACAATGGTTTACTTTGGCTAACTATGGGTGGGCAGGGGCATTCTTTGGAACTACATTTCCGCATCTATTTTTCCAGACATATCGTGAACTAGCGCCCGCACCATTCTGGCGACCACCACAAACGGGTGAAACACCGTCTTCTCCACGGAGTTCGCAAGGAAGTAACCAACAAAATTCACCATTTATGAATCCGAATCCGAATGGGGGGCAGAAGCGTGCGGCAGGGTACGTGTACGTACCGCGGATCTATGGATTCAAGGTAAGCGAGAGGGCAAAGAGCGGACCGAGAATGCATTGGTTGCGGTTGAGGCCTGAGGATTCGGAAGGTTTGGATGCTGTTGACTGGCGGGGGAGGTGGATTGATGATGGAGATGATGGGTATGACGATGATCTGGAGGATGTGGATAGACCTATGGAGGACTTTGATCCAGTAGGTTTATAGTAGATAACTGTTTTCGATGGGCGCTGACGGTGGGCAGGATGCCATGGACGGAGAGGAGGAGGAGGAGGAGGAGGAGGAAGAGGAGGATGGTGGCAGTGCGCGAGGGCAGCAACGGCCCGTCTCGCAAAAGAGCACGTGGGCTCCGAGATCTCAGATCTGGGTGGAAGTTTGATACTTGCGAAATACAATGTGACCGTGGGATGAACTGTATAGTACTAAATCGAGCAAATTCACGGAACCTCCTCGACGTCAGACAACCGTCAAGAACATGGCTCGCAGTGGTGAGTGTCATTACCGATTTTGGTGGTACCGGACACATATTCCATCCTTGTCCATGTAGATCTTCGTTATGGACTCAACAAGGGTCATCCCACAACAGCCATCGGCCAGACCCCCCGGCCGAGCCATCGCAAGGGTGCACAGTCAACCAAGACCAAGTTTGTTCGAAGTGTGGTCCGTGAGGTTGCTGGCTACTCGCCCTATGAGCGCCGGGCGTTGGAGCTGCTCAGAAATTCCCGGGTAAGGGCCTGAGCGGTATTGTGATTCCGAAGCTGATCTTGTGCAGGACAAGAAGGCCCGGAAGTTGGTGAAGAAGAGGGTGTGTGTTGTGATGGTCATAGTTCACGTTGATTGCTAATGGACCGTGCAGCTCGGAACATTGCTCCGCTCGAAACGCAAGCTGGAAGAGCTCACCGAGGTGATCCAGGAGAGCAGAAGAGCACACTAGCTAGATAGCGTGATGTAGAATGACACAATAGAATCGTGGGAAAAGCATGCTTAGTCATAGCACCGAGCCGGGTGGCTCCAACGTTATTCCAGATTCCTTGTTCTTCTCCCATGCTCCTCGTCCTCGCCTCCCGCATCCTCCACTTCCTCAACATCAACCACAACGATGACGACGACAACGTCCATCGCTTGTGGTCTCCGCCTCCCTCTCCCCGTCCCGGCGCAGACGACCTCGTCCTCCCCCTCTCTGCCTCCTCCCAGAAAACGACCTTCTCCGAAACAATTCCTCATTTTCCTCCTGTAAATCTCCCCATTGTCCTCGTCATCTGCCTACTCCCTATCTCCACCGCTCTTGTCTTTTATTGCATGTCCACCCTCCCCATCTCTCTCGCCTGGCCTCGCACCATCGACGATGTCGCTCAACTGGGCCGAGAGCTTACAGCCTATACGCAATCCGGCTCATGGCCCCTTCTTCACGTCATGGGTGTCATGGCCATTTCTGCCGTGTGGAAGCATGCCTGGTCCATTCCAGGCAGCGTCATATGGGTCAGTCTATCTTCTTCCCCTTCCCATCATTCTCATATTTCCTAAAGAATGTCTTGGCCGGTGCTCTCTTCTCCCCTGCCCTCGCCACTCTCTTCCTCACCTTCCTGACCACTCTCGGCTCCATCTGTGCCACGCTCCTCTCAACCCCGCTTTCTCCTTCCCTCACCCACCTGTTTCCTCGAGCCCTCGATATGGCACGAGCAGCTCTCAGTGGAGACTCTGAACTCGATCAAGATTCTCCTTGTACCGATTCCTCAAAACCAAAAAAATCTGCTTGGGTTCGCCTTTCCGTTTTGCGTCTCGTCGGCGTCGTCCCTTGGTCGGCCATCAACATCGCTTGCGGTGTCTGCAACGTATCTCTGACAGATTGTCTGCTAGGCAGTTTCATTGGTTGTTTGCCTTGGACAGCTGTCACGTGCCAGGTAAGACACGAGTTGACACCGAGTTTTCAGTCAAACTGATGCTTTTTCGCACTAGATTGGTGATATCCTTCAGACAGTCGCCTCCAGCCCCTCTCCCACTCCCGAATCTATCTCCTCCCTTCTCATCAGCCCTCGTCTCATCTTAAAACTCATCTTCCTCTCTTTCCTCTCTCTCGCCCCTATTCTTGCCCGAGACCGTCTTCGAATCATGATTCACCCATCTCCTGCACGCCACTCATCTGACGACAAATTTTCACTTCGACAAAAATGGACACGAGACATACGTTCCAAGATCCGCTTGGCCTCTAGAACCCGGTCACGCGATCGCACGCCTTCGACCGAGCTTAATGTCCTCATTCAGGAGAAACGTGTCCTTGATCTTTCACGTTCCTGAACCTTTGTTTCCAATACTAACCACATTTCTTTTTCGGATATTCATTGTTCCACCCTTCATGAATTATCATATTTATTTCCCTTCCATGCCATTTCATGACTTTTTCTTCTTTTCTTTCTTCGATTGTCCTGTATGATTCATCCAACTATTTTTCCTAATGACCTTTCATGACTAATGGTTTAGCCTTGCTCTGTCTCCTGGATTTGCCCATCAACAACTCCCATTGCATGGCTTCATGTTGTTTCATAATTCTGGGGGATCTTATCCCTGTAATCTTCTTTTCGCCATGTTAATCACCTTGTCACAAACTTGCTTGCTCGGCTCGATTGTCACACTTCGGTATATTATAAATAGGAAGTACTACTAGATCTTCTGCCATTGCAATAAATGAGTTTGTATACCCACAGGATACAGTCGACGACCAGTGCAGGGTATTGCGAATAAGGGATCAAAAAAAGGGTATCGGCGATCCGATCCACTATATGTTACATCGCTGACGTCTAGTAAAATATGTTGATAGTGATAATGATTGAGCAGGTCTTCAAACTCCAAGCCTGCGTAAAATCATCAGTCAATATTCAGCAAAGAAGGCGCAAGCCACTCACTTTCGTTTGCTGTGTTCATAAACTACATATGATATTGACACAGCAGGAACGACCTAGATGATCAATTACCTCATCAACAGCCAGAGAGACTCAGTATGTAACTCACCTTTGCCAATGTAGGGAACAGGCCACGGTAAAATCCTCTCCAACCATCCCTCTCCCATGTTTGTACTGTCACATCCCATACTCCGGTATACCTCTGCGGATGCCCTGGGGACCCTGATGCCTGCAATCGTGTACGTACAAGGTTAAGGGGATATACACTCGTCGCTCCTACACTCCCCGATATACTTCCGAAAGCGAGTAAGGCCAGAACACCCGGTTCATCTTTACCAGTTGATCTGAGGTAAGCTAATTTCAGTGCTTCAAAGGTACTCATGTCGATCGCTGAGTAGCTAAAAGAAAATGAGCATGGAGGGTTGGCAAGAATCTGAAAGCACGCAGCGTACGGGAATACACCAGTTAAACCAACCTAGAAAACTTATAAAAGGCGTCCATATGACACGGATGAAAGGCTTACTGTTAGGCCACGGTAGTAGGCACGCACACCACCCATGGAGTAGAGTTGACGCATTGCTTGAGCAAAGCTCCGTTTGATACCAGTGTTGCTCATCATTTGAGTCTGTCATTGTATGTAATTAGCCTTGATTATTCCAGAAATAAATGGGCTCACTTTAAGTGTCTCCAGTGGATATATACCTTTCATATAGAAGAACGGTTATACCGGCCATTATGAGAGAAATTTAATTACCCACTTAGTTGACTCGTAATTCCTCCGAACCCACCAGAAAGAAACCGGCTCGCGCTGCTAATCTCCCGTGGATCATTAACGTTGTCCACATATTCAGCAAAAGCACGTTTCTAAAATAATTAACGTAAGGAAGAGACCAGGTTGCAAGATGCATTACACTTGCCGCTGACTCATAAGAAAAGAACTTTATAGCAGACTCAGGAAATATCTTCATTACTGAGAGTCCATTGCCTGTCCAAAAGGCCAGAACACCTCCTTCTGAATATATACGTGCCACTGCACTTCCAATGGCCTTGGCACCACCTGTATTGCCGATGGCTGGTACACCATTCAAATTAGATGATCGCGTAATCAAGAATACTTTGAGTCGATCGAACGGAGCCGTGCATGTCCGTGAGACTGATCAAGTGGTCATGAATTCCTGATATGAGTCACAAATTGGAACACGCACCAGCACCTGCAATGCCTCCAGCGAGAAGAAATCGAAGGGAAGTATGACGTTCGAGAAGACTTTGGTGTCCTTCTTCTGCGCAAGCTGCTGGGCCCTGATCGCTGCCAGATTGTGGCTGAGTGGAGGAAGACATTGGACGAGAAGTAGAAGCAGATAGGCTGATAGCATTGATATTGTTATATTTGTGCACTGTGGAGTCCAGAGGTTTGTCCTCGACACTGAGGCTAACATCACCTAATAAGAACAACTCTGAGTAAGTTGCACATTGGCCAGAGATTATAAGTGCCTACTGACCTTCCATGATGACCCGAGCAGGTCCACAGCCGTTATAGCCCATAAATCGTGATACTTCATAGTATCTATAGATTTCATCTAGAGAGGCTCTTCGTGGTAGAAGAAGCAGAAAATTTCGGAACTCGGTGAATGTGATGTGGCGGGGGTCGGGTGATGTGGTGATGAAAGACATGAACTCAGACAAGGTCTCGGGAGATACTTTGATTCCTGAGCAGATGACAGCGATGAATGATCGATGCAGAACCTGATTTTTGACTAACAAGCTGGCAGTAAGGGGGGCACATACCAGATCTGTAGAGGGCAGAACGGAGTTCGTCTGCATCTAAAATCCCATTTCGATCTAAATCCAACTCCTGGAAAACAAGCCAAAGTTCTGCACATAGTAGTTATGAGCGATAACGGAGGTGGATGGATGGACTTGCCTACTTCCTTTGCTTCAGCATATTCCTTAAACTCGCCCCACTTTACTCTTTGTACTCCTTCTCTATCTTTAGAGCCCCTGCAGCGAACCAGCAGCTCATCGTCATACATGGCGCGTATGGACTCTGCCTTTTCGTAAGTCATCCCCTTGGGTTCCAGTGGTTTTGTGCACCCCCTTGGCTGAGGTAAAGGTGGCAAACGAATCCAAAGGGCCTGAAGTCGCCTTTTCCTGTTTTCTCGTCCTTCAGACCTGCGAAACTCTTCAAGAAAATGGATTTGCTTGGGAAGGTCGTAAGTAGGTCTCCCAGTAACGTCTGATGACAATCTGGAGGAAGATAAAGACTCCTGGGGTTGGCAAATATCAGATGAGTCTGTCGACATGGTGGATGAGATAGAGGTTTATGACGGAGAGGGAGAGTCCCGCTCTCAGACGTGCATCCTCTTTGTTGTAGAATAAAAGATGAATAAAAGATGAATAAAAGATGTCGACACTCTCAGTAATCCTTTCTAACATGTTTGTTTTTGCTTGTCCAACCACTACATAATACTTACAGCGATATACATACAGATATATTTCAAACTTACAAACAACATCCCCGCAGGGCATGTTTCGAGTGCATTTTGAGCGACCAGACCCACATCCCCATTCTGCCCCAAAACGACGAATGGACAAACTCAAACTCTTCAGGCTCAGGTTCTTCCACCTGTCCATCCCTAACCTCTTTCTTCGACACTGTAGGCAGCACAGGGAAACTCTGGTAGCCTTCTGTCGTCGTAACAAGAGTCGTTCCCCCTGACCATGCCTCGGAAGCCCCGAGGGAAAACTGCGTTCTTTCTGTCATGCACGATCTCATGGATTCTGCACGAAGAGCTCTTGATGCTCGCGGCCCATGCAACTGTTGCCTCTCGTAGTATGTGTCTGACGAATGGGTCCTGTCATACTGACTGTGTATCGACGTCGACACCCTCTTACGGCCGCGATCATCCCGATGGAGTATTGTAGTTGTGTAACCCTTGCTATACCTTCGATTCTCGGTCTGCCTCGGTGGAGTTGGAGGGCGATACGGCTGCAAAATTTGATGTCAGCCGTAGCTTTTGGAATCAAACTGACTGAATACCTGAGAGCCTGCATAGGCTTGGCGACTCTGTTGACTGGATGACCAACGCTTGGACCTCGTATTGGAAATGCAGGAAAAATTGGTGTTCTCGGAATCTGAATAATAGTTGAGGCTACTCAGAGCACCAGATGAGGTGGTGCGAGCCTTGTTAGGCATAGGTTGGGTTTACATCAGCAATGATAACCACGGCTTCGAATTACCTTTGAAGCTTGTCGTGCTAGTGGAAGAGATTCAACGTTGGCACTTCTAGAACAAGTCAAGGGTCTTGCTGGGGCTTGCTTGCTCGCCGGGACAGCTGGCAATGGCTTTTCTTTGCTAGATTCTGGAAGGTTCAGCTTAATCGACATTGAGAACGATGTGAGCAATAATTCACAAATGGCGGCCATGGGAATACCTGGTCCACTCCGTTGGATGTAAGAAAAGATGGACATCTGGGATTCGGGGCGGGAGAAGTTGGGGGCGAAGGAGCATAGACTGGCGCAGGTTTTCGGTAGCTCATGTTGCGATGCATATCGTCGGCACCGTGGAGACAGGCAGAGGTAAATCAATGTCAGGAGTGCTCCCCAATGATAGACTGGAAGCTCGAAGAGTCAACGACACATTAACTCTTGCAAGAAGTGTTTTTATTGTTGTAATAAAACTTGACCCTCGGGCACGTTGCAGCCACGCCCTGTCACGGCTCAAGTTATTCAACAATGGACTATCCCGAAATTGAGGGACACACCACTGGAGGCTGTGGACGGTACGATTACAGAGTGCTCGTTAAAAGGGTCTGAAGGCGTCCAGATACAGCCACACTGCCAAGCATCCTGCCGAGACGAGGAGCACGGAGCGCTGACAATATAATACATAATGTACAATCGAGAGTAACCCAGTGGATTCAGCTGAGGAAGATCGCTCACAGGAACACGGGGACAACCCGAGGCAAGTACTCAGCCCCTATCAAGCTACCATGGCTTAAACTTCTCGCGTTTTAGATGCCCTCAAGTCTCTTCATCACAGTGTCGGGCAGAGTCGTGCCACGCCGTCTCTAAATGACCTTCTTGGCCTTTTTCAATCCATTGACCGTGAAGGCCATCCCTCTATCTTCCCAAATTGGGCACTATCGCCGACAATCAAATGTAGTTTCCAAAAAAGAAAAGAAAGCAAACAATCAGATAATGGGCTGCCGAGTCTTCACCCACGCCACCCTGACCTTTCTTCTTCTTTGATTTTTTCGTGCCACTTGAGGGTGAAAATGCCTAGTCCTGTTCTTGGTCGAGGGGCTGCCCATAACAGCCCGCAGTCTCTTCGTGATCATGGCCATGATACTCCTCTTCAACACATTGCCACTCATAGGAGTCATATCTCTACAGTAGGTGTGAGGCGCCCTGGCTTTGGTAAGGCTGGAAAACCCATGCAAGTTACTGCCAATCTCTTCAAAACTACCATTCCCAACTGCGTTATCTATCACTACGATGGTTTGTCTTCTTGTATATAAATGTTTTCCCATTGGAATCTAGTATGATCTTGTAGTTGGTACGGCATTCTTCCATCAGAAGGCTGCACTCGGACTCACATGGCTCTAGTCATCTCGACAGATCAAAAGAGAATTCCAGCACGGTTGAATATGCCACTCATTCAAGAGTTACAGAACTATACAGCTCCTGAAGTGTTTTCACCGCCCGCTGCATACGATGGATATAAAAACTTGTATTCCATGATAAAATTACCTTTGCGCAAAGACGATACAGAGGAGGTGCGCAGCTGACTTCTCGGTGACTTTTTCTCATGAAAAGTATCAGTTTCAGGTCATCTACCCGCGAGCCACGCCTGGAAATAAACAACCGAAGCCCATCAACATCAGACTTACCAAAGTAGGCGAGATCAACCCAGAGTCTGTTCTATTATCTTTTTCACTCCTTTCAATGGCTGATTTATCGTTATAGAGCTCTTCGCCGCTTCATTGAAGGCAGACAATCATATGACAGTGCTGCCACAACAGCCATCACTGTAAGTGACTGAAGTCCTTCACTGTCCAAACAATGTTCACAGTCAGTCGAGGCTATAAATGTGGCCGCTCGTATGGAGCCCTCTATGAAGTATTCATACAATGTCCGTTCGTTTTTCATTGAAGATGATCAGGACGCGCGGACCGGTGACTTAAGGAATGGCCTCCGACTGTGGCAGGGATACTTCCAGTCCATCCGTCCCGCGGGTAATTCCATAATGATTAATTTTGACATAACAACTGGAGTCGTTTTCGAAGGCGGGCCTCTCATTGATCTTTGTTTGAAACACTTACATGCCAATGATATCAAGGCACTCGTCCCTCGACCGGATGGGATGTTTCATGATCGCGATCGTTACGGTTTACAACATTTCATGCATGGGCTTCGTATTCATACCTTCGGGATGTACATCCCTCGTGTAGTTCGGAAATTCACCGATTCGGGAGCAAACAAAACCATCCACAAATATACTGGAAAGACCGTAGCTCAATACTACTACGAAATCACCGGTCAACCCCTCCGATATCCCGACGTGATATGCGCAGAGGTACTTCAATATCACTTGAAAAAATTCTTATGTTGACAATATTAACGTAGGTAGGAAATGGAGCATTAGTTCCTCTCGAGTTGTGCACTGTTATCAAGGGTCAGTTGGCACGGCGGCAGGTTCCTCCACAAAGTACTCGGGACATGGTCAGATTTGCCTCAAAAAAGCCTGATCAGCGTCTTGAAAAGATCAGGGATGCGCCGCATGTAGGTGCTGACGGTTTTCCGCATCCCAAGAACTGACATACTCTCACTCAGAAACTTCACTGGAATAGGTCTATCTACATTGAGAAATTCGGACTCAGCGTCAATCCGGAGGGTCCCGTTACCACCAAAGCAAGGGTTCTGGATCCTCCTTCTCTTACAGTAAAGGAGACAGATAGAAGAGGGGCTATTGTGTCGAGATCATTTGTAAGTATGAACATAATTCTCGATCCTTTATCTTATATCGAGATTTCAGGTTCCTATCAAAGGGACTTGGAACATGTTGGTATCATTTCTAGACCTGACTGATTGCTCATGGTCATCTCATCAGGGACAAGAGGAAATTCTTTACTCCCGTGTCAAAAATCGCCCCAGTTGCTATATTCACACTTGAATCTACAGAGAAGTTCAATATCGATGACGCTAACGCCTGCTTCATCGTTTTGCGTTCCGTTCTGAACGATCTTGGTATGACCGCTAAACTTCAATTATATTTCTTCTCTTATCTATGTGGAAGGGATATCTATGCCAGCAGAGATGCCACTGAAAAGGCCTGGAAATCCTCAGGGAGACTTGATTAGAGAGTTAACTGATTTTGTTGAAACCATCAGACAGAAGCGAGGTGCTTCTCCTCAGCTTATCATTGTGATTCTACCTGAATTGGGTAATGACTTATACACATCTGTCAAATAGCAAGTTTTTTTTTCTTTTTAATACTTGACGATACATATCTTCTGAAATCTTCATCCTTCAAGTTTCGGTGATGTGCATGTATGTTGCTCTTCTTCTGCCCGCTTTTCACTCTTTGAGATGCACATTAGGCAGGAATCATGACCCAATGTATGAAGGCTTCTAAGTGCAAGGTCGAGAACCCAGGTTCTTATAGCCTCCGACGACCATGCAAGCCATCAGGTATTATCGTCCGTTATTATTCCAACGTGGCGCTCAAGTAATGTTGTTCAGCCCTTCTTCCAACTCTACTCTGACACTCATGCACAGGATTAACGCCAAGCTCGGAGGGGTAAATGTGATTCTTAGCCCTGGAGAGGCGAATGCTATCATTGATCCGTCCAATCCTGTGATCGTCATGGGTAAGTCAGGCCCTGCTCACAATGATCACTAGTGTTGACAATCACTTCAGGTGCTGACATCATCCATCCTGCTCCTGGAGTTATGGGACCACCATCGTATACGGCCCTGGTCGGGAATATCGACCTTGATTTGACTAGATTTGTTGCCGGTGCGTATCAACGATGAGCACAATGAAAGATCGCTCTTACTAACAATGTTCAATAAAGAAACCCGAATCCAAGATTCTGGAGCTGAAATCATCCAAGGACTAGGGCCGATGGCAGTTGTTAGTCTTCAGTCTTCATAGGAATCCATTCTCAAAAGAAGTCATTATTCTAGAATATCCTGAAGAAGTGGAAAACAAACTGTCAAGGCGGCGACAGATCGAGTAAAGTTCGTTTGCTGTTCTACAGAGGTAAGTCTATCTGAGAAAAAAATACGCAATACATGAACGGCAGTGCAGATGGTGTCTCTGAGGGTCAATTCCCCAAGGTGTTGGAGAAAGGTGAGTATCATGCTGAATGGAACAGAGTCGGTCTTTCCTGAATGAGGGCTCAGAGCTGTCTGCATTGAAAGGTGCGATCAGTATCTCGATGTCCACTGGTGTATTCCTTACTGTATTCATCCAGAAGCACTCCAGGAAGTCAAGATTATCGCAAAGATCACACTCGTTGTCGTTGGGAAGCGACATCATATACGGTCAGTAGAAACTGCAGTATCTGCATACCTTCTTATCCAGAGGGTTTCCAGGTTTTTCCCAGGACCAAATGAACACGATATTGTTAATGGAAACTGCGCTCCTGGAACGGTAGTAGACGAGGGTGTCGGTCATCCCCTCGAGTTCGATTTTTATCTCTACGGTCATGCCGGAATTTTGGGAACAAGCCGACCAGCTCATTATTCAGTAAGTCGGACTCGTCGTTCTCATGTTTCAAAAGGTTTAGTTGGTCATTCAGGTCCTCTATGACGTAGGTCTCCCGTTAAAGTATTCGAGAGATGGTTTGAAAAACAGAAACGAATCATCAGGATAACGGATTCTCGTAAGCTGGGTCATGTCCGAAGACAAGACTAATCTTGACTGATACTCTATATCTAGCCCCGATGCCTTGCAAAAATTTACGTATCATCTTTGTTATATCTATGCCAGAGCAACGCGAGCCGTGTCAATCCCGGCTCCGATTTACTGTGGGTTATTGTGAAAGCTATGTAGACAAACTCTTCAACTCCGTCTGATAGATGCCAGTATTGTCTGCTCTCGTGCGAAGAACCACTATAACCCAAATGAAAAGGTTCCGCAAGCAGATTCCAATTTGGCTGACAAGGCGGACAGGGATCTTGAGTACCATAAAGCTGCGTTCAAACCTTTGCATCGCGAGATGGAGAACTCAATGTATTTCTCGGTAGGTAATCTACATCATCAAAGTCGCAGTCGTTGACCCTGTGTTTGTAGTGATGCGTTTGAACATGCTAACAGACAATAGTAGTACAAATCATCTCAGTCTACGCACTAATCATGTAATATTATACATAATCAGTCGAGAAAACCACTATTCACGAGTATCTCTGGTGAGCTGCCACATTCCAACGTTCAGGTATGTGGCATAGCTGAGCCAGGCACAGTATGGCAGCAGCAGATAGGTTGTTTTTGCATTGGTGGGCTTATGAAATAATTTCTTTGGTAAGGGTCAGATCATAATTTTACTTGGAAGACGGGATATCACAACAAACCATCATATAGAAGGTTGTACCGGTCAATAAGACGCTGTCCAAGAGAGCAAGAGTGATCTACACAAAACATTAACCGTGACAATGTTCTTGCAGAGAAAACCCCTACCCTTTTGCCTGCAAAGAAAAGGGGGGTCCACAAGCAGTTCAGGCTGAGCTGACCGTAATAAAGAGCTAAACCGAACGAGAGGTCATTTCTTATTACAACCTCAGTGTAAATAGAAGTAAGCCTGATAAGCCACCAACCTGTCCACTATATTTTCCGCCAAGTCCAGCGATTTGACGGCGATATGGGATGCACATCCCATCGCTTCGCATGTTTCTTGGAATTGTCAACTTATCAAATCGAAGCGACGAACCTAAATATAGCGAACTCCACACGAAGGGGAATACCTCACGAGGAGGCCTCAAAGGAGGGGAGGGGAGGCTCTGACGAAAACTAGTAAATGAACGAGAACCACCAAAAGGACAGTGGACAGACGTGATACCACTTGCTGTTAGCTTCTTTAGATGCGGGCAGGCCACTTAGGAAACCAAGAGCCAGAGGCAAGCCCAAGGCAGTGACTGGGTTACGGGGAATTGCAAGAAGAATATCCGGAACGTGAACAATAGACATGGTGCAAGGAAAATGGTTGATCCCCTCTTCTACTGCAAACAGGCTTCACAGAGGTGAATGACGATGACGATGATGTCACATCGCATCACCCCAGTTCAACTCATAATCAGATCAGATGTGGTTCATTGTATATAGCATAACCAGGAGCTTCCAATGCTACTGCTATGATACATACACACAGCTCATCAGAATAAAAACGAGAGCAAAAGGCCCTGCCAGGGATCGAACCTGGGTTTCAAGAACATGGAAGTCAGAATCTTGAATGATAACCACTACACTACAGAGCCAACTAAAATTTTTTGCAAAGTTATCATGAGTCAGTAAAGATCCTATAATCCTGGCCTTTGCAATCTTCTCATCTTCTCAAGCCCAAGATGTCTGCGTTCCTACCTCTGCTGGACAAGGCAGGCGATCGGTCGTTGTTTGATGCGCTAGGTCGTCTGGGACCCATTATCACCTATCCTCAAAGCTCACCAGAACAACTTCCTGACCACGCTTTCTACCTGGTTGATCAGCAGACGTCAATTACTGCTGTTCAAGTCGCTGACTGGTTGGATGCCGGCGTAGAGAAAGTCATCTTGCCACTTTCCCTGGTGACGGAAGTAATCAATGTCATTCCAGCGGATCGTCTTATCCTCCTCTTGGATGTTGGTAGCATCAGTGCAGTGTCAGATAGAATTCGTGGCGGTGTTTCCGGAGTAGTATTGAAGACGCCAAATGTGGACAGCCATCTCATCTCATCAACGTCCAGCTTTTTCTCCGGCTCATCAATCTATCTTCTTCTCGATCCTGTTGTTACTCCAACAGTTCAGACTATTCGCATCATTTCAAGTGCTGGGGCAACCCTTATTATTCACTTTTCCAATTTGACTTTGCAGCCGACCTCGAGATCGCAGCTTAACGTTGCTGATGCCTTCCTCTCTATTGTCACCTCAGACAGGCCTGATAAACTATTTCCCACTGTGGTTTCCACACAATCGGGTCATACCCTCGGTCTTGTCTACTCTTCCGTAGAGTCTGTGCGGGAGAGTATCGTTTCTGGCAAGGGAGTCTATCAATCACGGAAACACGGGCTTTGGCGCAAGGGTGAAATTTCAGGTGCCACCCAGGACATTGTCAGCATTCGCTTGGATTGTGATTCAGACTGCCTGGGGTTTCGTGTCATCCAACATGGTAGGGGATTCTGCCATCTAAACCGCCTCTCTTGCTTTGGATCCTCGAGTGGATTTACAGCTCTCGAGAGTACCCTCAAAATGCGCATGGAGGGCGCACCTCCTGGATCATACACAAAACGTTTGTTTGATGACCCTGAATTACTTCGTTCCAAAATCATGGAAGAGGCAGACGAACTTTGTCATGCAAGCTCCCCAGAGGAAGTCGCCTTCGAGGCGGCAGACCTGATTTATTTTGCACTGACAAAATGTGTTGCTGCAGGAGTTAGCATCGCAGACATCGAGCATTCACTTGACATGAAGGCGAAGAAAGTTTCGCGGAGGCATGGAAATGCCAAACCTCAGTGGACGGCATTTTCAACGCACAGGGTGTTGTCTGCTATTGCAGACGGTGATAATGGTCCTATCCGAATGCGCACATCCGATCTCGCATCCATTCAATCTGCGGAGCGTGCGCAATTGCTTCGTAGACCCGTCCTCAATTCGGATGAAATGATAAAAAAAGTGAAGCCTATCGTTGATCAGGTCCGCCAGAACGGAGACAAGGCATTGATAGAATTGACTACCAAATTTGACAAAGCGCAGCTTGGATCTACTGTTGTGTTCCCTCCGTTCAACTTCGAGTCAATGCAACTAGACGAAGAAGTTCGTAAAGCTATTGACGTTGCTTACTCCAACATCCGTAAGTTCCACGAGGCACAATCTGACAAGTCTGTGTTAGAGGTTGAGACAATGCCTGGCGTGGTCTGCTCACGTTTCGCTCGGCCTATTGCCCGCGTCGGTCTGTATGTGCCGGGCGGCACAGCTATCCTTCCTTCAACAGCTCTAATGCTTGGTATACCGGCTCAGGTTGCTGGTTGCAGGGAGATTGTGTTGGCTACGCCTCCTCGACCAGATGGGAGCATCTCTCCGGAAGTCATGTATGTTGCTAAGCTTGTTGGAGCATCTGCTATCTTGAAGGCTGGGGGTGCACAGGCTGTGGCTGCCATGGCATATGGAACAGAAACATGTCCGAAGGTCGACAAGATCTTTGGCCCAGGAAACCAATGGGTCACAGCCGCAAAAATGTTGGTTCAAAACGACACTGATGCACTCGTGTCCATCGACATGCCTGCAGGCCCATCCGAAGTCTTGGTAAGTTAGTGCTACCCTCATGGTTTCTAAAGGACGGACATCAACGAACGAAATGACTTGTATCAGGTTATTGCAGACCATACTGCCAACCCTGCCTTCGTAGCAGCAGACCTCCTGTCTCAGGCAGAGCACGGAATTGACTCGCAGGTTGTCCTTGTCGCAGTCAATCTCACAGCTGACCACATGGCTTCAATCGAGAAAGAAGTTGACCAGCAAGCTCATGCTTTGGAACGGGTCAATATCGTGCGTCAATCTGTTTCAAAAAGTCTTATTATCAAGGCGAGGGATGTAGAGGAGGCGATGGGGTTTTCGAACGATTATGCCCCTGAACATCTCATCCTCCACCTTGAAAACGCGAAAGACAAGGTCTCATTGATTGAGAATGCAGGAAGCGTCTTTGTCGGCCCTCATACTCCGGAGAGGTAAATTTGTCTTAATCGGCCCAACGTCATGCCTTCTCATGAAGATGGTTGTAGCTGTGGTGACTATGCATCAGGAACAAATCACACTCTCCCTACCAATGGATATGCCAGGCAATTCAGTGGTGTCAATACACAGTCATACCAGAAGCACATCACTTCACAAGAAATCACAGCCTTAGGCCTTAGGGGACTGGGTCCTGTAGTTACCACACTTGCAGACTGCGAGGGGTTGCAGGCACACGCAAATGCCGTCAGGATTCGTCTAAATACCTTCCAGCAGTGACAATGTACTGAAAAATCATGGGGAATAGTATATTATAATCAAACAATACCTAGGAAGCCATCTGGAAAGCCATGTAACGAACACGGACGCGCCTCTGAGAAATAGTACCCGCTACTAACTCCCAGCCACGATAAAAACTACTAGTTAGTACGGTAAAGTGCACGCTTTGCGACCTTGACAATTAGAGGGGTATCAGGGAATGACAGATTCTCGAGATTTGTTGCATACTAAAAATAGATTGAAGTGATCGTCCCAGAGGAAATTGTATTTCCACTTACAGGTGTTGGGACATCAGCACCAGTGATACGTTCAACAGGAGCATCCAGGTAATCAAAGGCCTCACTCTCAACGATCTGAGCGCAAATTTCACTGCCGACACCAAAAGCAGGGAAGCCGCCCTCAACAATGAGAAGCCTAGCAATTCTGTGAGAAAGACACCATTGACACACTGCATAAGTTTACCTGTTGGTCTTCTTGACCGACTTCTTGATGGTTTCAATGTCGAGTGGGCGAATGCTACGAAGGTTGATGACTTCAGCTTGAATCCCCTCCTTAGCCAGGATATCAGCAGCCTCGACACTATGGGTGACCATTTTGCTATGAGCAACTATTGTGACATCGCTGCCTGCCCGCTCAATCTTTGCTTTTCCGATAGGTAAAAGGAAGTTGTCCGACATGGCCTCTTGGGACATGGGGAAGGAGACACCATACATCATTTCATTCTCAAGGAAAACAGTAGGGTTAGGATCTCGGATAGCAGTCTAATTGAATGTGTCAGCATTGGGATATTCCAATGACAGGACACTTACTTTGAGTAAGCCCTTGCAATCCTCTGCACTCCAAGGGCTGACAACTTTGAGGCCAGGCACGGAGCCATACCATGCTGCATAGTCTTGCGAATGCTGCGCAGCGACCCCAGCGGCAGCTCCGTTGGGGCCACGGAAAACTACGGGACAGGGCACATTGCCGCCAGACATGTAATAAGTCTTGCCAGCAGAATTGACAACTTGATCAATCGCCTGCATGGCGAAATTGAAAGTCATGAACTCGCAGCTAGTGTAGACATGAATCTTCAGGGCATCCACCAGAGTTCAGTGAACGTACACAGGACGAAGTCCCTGAAGAGCCGCACCGACAGCAAGGCCAGCGAAGCCCATTTCAGTAATGGGGGTATCGACAACGCGCTTCTCGCCAAACTTATCCAAAAGGCCCTTGGTCACCTGAGCTCAGGTGAGAAACTGAAGAAAAGTCAGGGAACAAAAGGGCGAATACCTTGTAAGCACCATTATATTGAGCAACTTCCTCACCGAGGATGAAGACATTCTCATCGCGATTCATCTCTTCTTCCAGGGCCATGTTAAGAGCATCACGAACGGTCATCTGGCGGAGCAAAATGGACTAAGAAGGCGAAAAAAAGCAGACGACTTACTGAGTGATCTGACTCTGCTGTGGCATAGCAGCGCACAGGAGTTAGGCGGCAACGTGCAGCAGAGGTGGAAGCTCTGTGGAGAGCCGGTGCGAGACGGGCAAAGGCTAGGCGAGAAACCATGGAGTTGACAAGAGACAACAAAATAATAGCAATGTGACCGATGGTGACATGCTCACATTCAGACTCTCCGTCGATGGCTACCCAGCCTACCGTCCTCGTCACAGGTGCCTCAAAGTACGCCAGGGACTACAAATCCCACAATCATTTGTGCATTGACCCATCTCCAGAGGCATTGGTCTTGCAGTCACCCGGCATCTCCTCAACAAGTTCGGCGCAAAAGTCGTCGCCGTCTCCAGATCATCTACGCCTGAGCTTGAAGCCCTCAGATCAGAGTCACTTTTGCACATTCAGTGTGACATGTTAGCTCTTGTTACCACTGAATCCTCTTCAACTCTTACACGCCCTTCAGTTCCGATGAGCAGGCGTTCAATTCGGCCGTATCCACTGCAGTGAAGACCTATGGTCATATTGATGGCCTCGTCCTCAACGCTGCTACAATCGATCCCGTTTGTCGCATCGGAAACGATACTCCTCTTTCCTACTGGAAGAAGCATTTCGATGTCAATTTTTTCTCCTTGATTATTGCAATAAAGGCAACCCTTCCGTATCTACGCGAGAGCGTCGGTCAAGGAAAAATCGTTTTTGTCAGTTCAGGTGCAGCCCTCGGCGGTACTACGGGCTGGGGTCCCTATAGTTCAAGCAAGGCTGCAATGAACTCACTCTGCAGGTAGTTTGGCTACCCCGTCATTTAATTCGATTCAACGTACCCACAGGACACTTGCCAACGAAGAGCCAGATGTTATCTCGGTCGCTCTAAGACCAGGCATGGTGGATACGGGCGTGAGTCCCACTTTATCCTCCGAGTATCAAGCACCTGAAGAAAAGTTTAGATGCAAGAAGCTATACGGCGATTTGGATCTGACACAATGACCACTGCTGAACATCAGAGGTTCTTAAGCACTCACGCGGCAGGGAAGCTGGTCAAGCCTGAGGATTGTGGGCATGTAATTGCAGGCCTCGCGCTGGGTGCTCCGAAAGGGCTGAGCGGCAGTTTCGTTAGTTGGGATTCGGAGGAATGCAAGTCCTTCAGATAGTTTCAATTGTATCAGCTGTTTGAATACTACAATGTCAATCAAAGAGGCCACAGGTCGTGGATCTAATTGGGCAGACACTTTCCCAAAAGTGGTCTTTGATACTGCTTTTCGAGTCGAAAGCTTCTGCGCTTCTTTTCGGATGGACAGAGAAATTTATGAGGATTCTTGACACGTGCGAGAAGAAAGCTGAAAAGTATAAATCTCTCTGTCTCAGTCACTCCCGTATGGCTGGTTTCATCGACATCCACCACCATTTCTTTTGCCCGGACCTGAACGCGAGCAAGCCCAGTGCCTCTGCGAAGGCTGGATGGCAGACTCCGAAAGAGAACATGCCTTGGACACCTGAGTTAAGCATCAAAGCAATGGACTCTGCAGGAATTCAAGCAGCCATTCTGTCCTTCCCTGCTTTTCCCTCTGGTGAAGTCAGCTCAGAAAACAGAGCTCAGGCGAGGAGGCGAAACGATCATGTAGCCGATATATGCCAGAAATATCCTGACAGGTTCGGATTCTTTGCTACCCTACCATTCTTGGATGACGTACAGGGTGGGAACGCCACTGATTATCCCGAGGATCCTGATGTATTCTTCCTTGTTTATACAGGTGTCCTTGACGAGATCACCTATGCATTTGATGTAATCGGTGCCGATGGAATCTCTATGTCTTCTTCCTACGGCGAAGGAGTAGCTTCCAGTGAGCTCTACGTAAACCAGTGATTTTCATCTCTCAAGAAGTAACTAATGTTAGCCTATATCGGTGACAAGAGATATGAAACCATTTGGGCAGAACTTGACAAGAGGAAAGCTGTTGTATTCTTGCACGGAAATCAGATGCCTTCCTCAGTACCTTGGCCTCATCCGACTCTAGGCCTCCCTGTCTGTGAAGTGAGTTTCTCGTCATGATAAAGGACTTCAGGTTCAACTTTTCAGGTCCCAAGCGAAACTTTCAAGGCTGCTGCTCACCTCGTTGTGACGGGTTGTAAACGACGTTATTCTAAAGTGAAGATCATCCTCGCCCACCTGGGAGGCAGTACTCCTTTCCTTGCATCCCGTGTTGCGATTTTGGCTCGGTACATGGGATGCCAGCTGACCTCGGATGAGATGCTTTGTGACTTTAGGACATTTTATTATGACACGGCTCTAAGTGCATGGGGTCCCAGTTTATCTGCTATGAACAATTTTGTTCCCCATACCCGAATTGTTTTTGGGACGGATTTCCCTGGTGAGTGGTTTCTCCGTTGTATTGAGTCCTTCATATGGTCGTACTTTCTAATGTCTCTAGCTGTCAGCACGCAAATGTCGCTTTGGTTCACTCGACAACTCATCAATCATTACAGTGATGATGAAATCAAATTGCGCGACATCATACGTAACAATGCATTGGGAATGTTTCCCGCACTTTGCGCCCGCATTCTTATTAAAGGAAGTACTGGAGTGGCAAACATTCACAAGATTCCCCATAAGCTTTGAATGTTGTTATGCCCATGTTATCCGACGTGTACAATCAGAACCAAGAGGTCAAGAGGCATTCGGGAAGGCCTTGAACGAGCAATGAACATGAGAACAGTTCCTGAGCTCTGGCTTTTGGGGGTGTCAGCGACCATCATGCAGAAAAGAAACCCGATGGTTTATATATAATTCATCTCATTCGTACTTTCAAATACTATCCTCTATAGAAGCGCTTGAGGGTTCTGGTTCTTGTAACCAGTAGGAGATTTCATGCCCATTTTATGCCCAGGAGTGTCATGACCATGGGAGTCAAACCAGAGCCCTTTCCTACAGAGGAGATGTTTTCATACGTCCCTGGCAATTGTTATCTTGCAATGAATTCTATTCATAGCTCAATGATATATGAACTTCAGATGCCTGCGAAAGAAGAGTCAATCATGATTTCGTATGTGTTAAGCATCCACGCGAAAACATAGCATCCGCTGCAAACTACCAATAGGGAATATATCACTACCAACGGGAAGGAATGGCTGAGCATGGAGACATGCTGTATTCTGCAAGAGGTGCCGTGAAACCCTGTCCCTCTCTTGATGTCATTTCAGTCTATCCAGATTTATCGTTATGGACCATTTGTGAATCATCTAAAATGATTGCAAGTTTGGTACTGTGCCGAAATGATGGATGATATGTGTCAGCCAATGGCTACGATGACAACTCCAGTAGATGGTGATAATGGGTTGCAACACCAGAGTGATTGATGTAGAGGCATTTGACATTGGTCTAGTAATGGTATAAAGTGGGACGCCGATGAATAAAAGGTTGGTCAATTATCAAACCGAAGGGGTCAGTACAGGTACAAATCCAGGACATCGTGAAGGGACATAGGGAGGTATATCTGTATCGGACAAGAGTAAAGCGTACTTTGAGCACATGAATGTCAACCAAATCCACAGGCTGTTGCAGGAATCATGTCTTTCAAGCTATGTGACGATCTGTCTGGAATGACTAACAAAAAGATTACTCGAAGACATCTCCCAATTGTTGGGGTAATTAGTCAAAAAAATGAATATCAAGGACAAGTTAAAAGGCACTTTCATCTTTCAAAATTGAGAAGGCTCTCCATGATTATGCAGGAAGTAAAATGTACATGATCACATGATTGATTTATCGCCGAATACCCCTCTCTCTCTTCACTTCACCATACCGTCATTTTTCTACCCTGCACAGCGTTCATGATGCTGCGCAATACCATTTCCGCTGCTACTCGTCCTGCTTTCTCGCAGTCCGTCGTACGAATCTTTCCCCGTTTCGTCCCATGTTTCTCAATATCACCCCAGCGTTCTGCGACTACCTTGTCCGCCGGATTTCCAAAGGTTACTCAACGTGTATGTTGGTATCTTCTCTGCATACCACTCATGTTTACATGACAATATAGCCCACAACCAAATACGGTGGGGTGTATACCGTGCATTTTTTGCTTTTTCGGATTTATACGGGTCTGATTTTTGGCTAGGTGACCCTCATTCCGGGAGATGGTATCGGCACCGAAATTACGGACTCTGTCAAGGAGATCTTTGAGTATGTCAATGCACCAATCGAATGGGAGCAGTATGACGTCTCCGGGATGTCCTCCTCTGGTGAAGCGCTGTTCAAGCAAGCTATGGAGAGTCTCAAGCGTAATCGTGTTGGTTTGAAGGGTCAGTCAAAAAATTATGTCTCAAACTTCACCTATTGCATGAATCTTGGACAGGAATTCTCTTCACTCCAATTTCACAATCTGGTCATATCTCCTGGAATGTGGCTATGCGCCAGCAACTTGATATCTATGCTTCAGTGGTTCTTTGCAAGTCTCTCCCTGGCCATCCTACACGTCACTCCAATGTTGATTTCGCTATCATTCGTGAAAATACTGAGGGTGAATACTCTGGTTTGGAGCATCAAAGCTACCCTGGGGTCGTCGAGAGCTTGAAAGTCTCCACCAGAGCAAAAGCTGAGCGTATTTCTCGTTTTGCCTTCGACTTTGCCTTTAAAAATAACCGCAAGGTTCGGTTCATCTATCCATAAAGGTCGCAAAAAAATTCATTGCCTTCCTCAGAAAGTCACGTGTATTCATAAAGCTAACATCATGAAACTTGGTGATGGTCTCTTCCTTAACACATTCCGTCGCGTGGCAGAGGAGTATAAGTCATCAGGTATCGAATTCAATGACATGATTGTCGACAACACGTAAGCCTAGTGGATGATTACGCTATGTTGTATTCATCTACTCTTCTAGTTCCATGCAGCTCGTTGCCCGTCCAGAGCAGTTCGATGTCATGGTAATGCCCAATCTTTATGGTGCTATCGTCTCCAATATCGGTGCTGCCCTCGTCGGAGGCCCCGGTATCGTTCCAGGTTGTAACGTTGGACGGGTATGCTAATCTTTCTAATATGCAATTGGACGTTTTCCCATACTTCTACATGTCAGGAATACGCGTTATTTGAACCTGGGTGCCGTCATGTTGCGAATGATATTATGGGTACAAATCGTGCAAACCCGACTGCCATGGTCCTCAGTGCCACGATGATGCTTCGTCACCTCGGGTGAATCCTGCTCCTATGCGGATCAAAACAGTCGTTGACTATGTCAATTTCAGGCTCGACTCCACCGCTAACATTATTGCAAGTGCCACATTTGACGTGATCAACGAAGGTAAAGTCAGGACAGCAGATATGGGTGGTAGGTTGTTCCCAGGTCAGGGCAGAAGTGAAGAATTGTCATTGATCTACAATTTATAGGTTCTGCTACAACTTCTGATTTCACAGCATCCATCCTCAAGCATCTGTGAAGTATGAACAGCATGGAGGAATTACAAGTTACTGTTGATTTAACATTAAGATACAAGTGTCCAGTACTACTAATTGGATAGCTTATATCCTCTGTAGCAAAAGTACCTATGCATGCAATACCAACTTCATGTCCTTTGTTATGTAGATCCATTGGATGGCAGTGACGACACACCATTAGCCTCCTTTATGGCTGGTGCAGATTGCTGGTCAACCTCTGGCACCCCGTCATTCAATGATATTCTGTGGTCCTTGTGTCTAAGCTGTAAAATCGTATCGCATTTCACCTGGGAGCGCTTTCCCCACCCATCAACCTCCAGCCTGAAATCTAGGTATAAGGACCATCCGTTATGATTTTACATGCTTGGAGGATAACCAAGGGCCAGAAGTCGCGATGCGCCAATAATAAAAGGTGTTGTCCGTTTGAAGGATTGAGATATATATGAAAATGCGGAACTGTCGGAAAGTGCTCGCCATTGGCCACCCTGTGTCTCAAGCAACAAGCCACAATAGTTTGAGAAAGGTAACAAGAAGAAATGGTGAGAGTCTTACATCCTGAGATATCACCAGCATCATTCATGAGGAGCTTCAACCGAACACTGAAATATTATGCACTTGCCTGCATCCCATTATGCATTATGTTCACATGGGGTTGATTGCCTTCTGTAAATCCCTTTCTCTTTCTAGCTTTATCTTTGATATTTCCTGAAGAGAATCCTTTCGATAATGCATTCATCTCAGTGTAAACAAAGACTTAATTTGTCCCAAAATCAATGTAGTTCAATGATTCAGAATTTGACGCCTTGCCAATACTGAGTGCCTCTTCCTTCTTAAAACTTAAACGTTCGGCAACAATCATAGACCAGGTTGTCAACATGGGAGCCCTGTTGATGACACAAGACTTTCCTTCATCCAAGACTTCATTCAACTCGAGACTCCCTTCATAGACTTCTTGAGATCCATCAGGGAGAAATTCATTGTCGTCGCTTGAACGCTTGCGTTTACGATTTGGAGAAACCTTGTTTCCAGAGTGAGGGATAGGTACAGCCATGATTTATTTCATATGCGCACTGCAATCATGGACGGCAGGGTTGATGTTCCTGGTCCAGGTGAACTGATAATATTCTTTTCAATAACCTCCCTTATAGTGACCTTATAGTGACTGGTTTGCCCTTGTACACATAACCAGCCTTACGCAAAGCGGCTACCACGACTTTCGATCTTCCTTGTATGATAACCAACTGCTATGAGCTTTGGATCTGTTAATTGAGTTGGGGTATTGTAAACCTTGTATCTTGGGGAGGAATTAAAAGAAACCCTTGGGACATTGGAGAGGTTCTGACATTTTGCTAGTAATCAGCATGTCTTTTTGCCGCTGGAATACCATTGTTCGTTAGAATCTTGAGGAACTGAGGGACAGGTAATTTGGGCTCATGAGAGAGATGTGGTCAGTATCAGTAATCCATAATAATAGGGCCAAATAACTGACACCTGTGCTGAATGAACCAAACAAGCCTTCCCTCTCACGTCTTCAGCTGTATCATTCTATTTATCGACCCATTGATCTATCAGGAGAATTTAGCACAAAGGAATGAGTAGACGGCCTTCCCTATCTCCTCCCAGAAGTAACGCTGAAGCAGAATTGGATGAGCTTGAAGACGATTTTCAGTCGGATGAGGATGATCCCAGCGTCTTTAAAATTCGACAGCCCCTCAAGCGCGCTTCAGCAGTCCTTCTGACAACAAGGCAACTTCATGGTATGTAGTGGTAATCAAAATGTCTTCAAATTCAGTGATTTGACGCCACGAGGCAGAAATGATTCACGAGGGACATATTGATCTTAATCCATCCTATCAAAGAGGTGTGCTTGGGTTCTCTTTTTGAATGCATGCAGCTTACTATTGTGTAATAGATGTCGTGTGGCCTGACTCCAAACAAGTTGGACTCATAGACTCATTGTTTCGTAATTTCTACGTCCCCCCTGTTGTCTTCGCTGTCACGAAGGATGAAGACGGAGTACCCATCCGCATATGTGTAGATGGAAAGCAGGTAAACTAAGACAGTCCGCCAATGACTTGTGCTGAATCATCATTCAGCGTTTAACTTCCATTCAAAAATTCTTCGACGGACAGGTATGGACTTTCCTTGGTTTTGTTCGTCATTTCATTTGTAATGACAAACGCTCAGATACCACGTTTGTTCACATGTTTATTATTTCTTGACCCTCAAGGTTACATCATGTATTTAGATAAGGACACAACTACGAAACGATTATTTTGGTATACCATCTCAGAAACATCACGGTCATCACGAAATGGGATTCCAGAGAAATACAAGAAGGAGTTTTCAGAGAAATCCATTACGTGTGGTCAGCATTTTGTACACGTTATTCGTCCCTGGACTCATTTATATTCAGTGGAATATCATGACATTGACCCGGCGCAAGAGCGAGAAATTTTTCAAAGGGTTCAATTAGGCATGACACTCACTGCCGCAGGTTCGTTTCAACTGTCTATAAAAAACAGAAGTCATCTCACAGCGCTCGCAGAGAAACTTCAGGCTATTTCATCACCATATGCAGAGTAAGCTCAATATCTCTATGATTGAGTTCTGCAGTTGACCATCTTCATCAGATGGCTATCAGAACTCGAAAGCCGACATATCACAGTGGAGAACGGCCTATCATATGTCCTTGAATGGGATACCAAACGAGGTCGTGATTACCAGAATTTGGCTCATTTTATCTTCTGCTGTGATAGGTTACCACTCGAAGATCTTCCCACAACGCACAAACTTGAGATATGGTTGTCACACGGAAGCCCTCCTACTGAGTCATTTAAAAAGGAGATTGAAGATGTTCTGACTGATTTTTGGAACATGGCCACTGACCGTTCATTGAACGAGGGTTTCCGGCTCATTACCAAACGCATCGCACCCGTAGAATTTGTTTTCATCGGTAAGACACCCATTTGTCCATCCTCAAATCCCCCACTGACTTGTGAAGCTGTCTTGTTATACCAACTCCGAAACTATCCTCAGGAAGTGCGGGCGAAGGCAATATATCATCTCAGAAAAAGTATTCGAGAACTGTTCCTCGATATTCGTATGAACACCAAGGTCGGGAAGGCAATGTGGGCGATCATCGACAGTCTTCAAGTAAATCCGACTTCACCTGTACATTTGGACCTCCAACCAGTTAAACCCACCAAAAAACGGAAGCGGAACAATCGGGGGGACTCCAGTGACGAGGAGTACAAACCTGATCTAGTACGACAAATTGGAAAGCCTGCGAAAATCCGGGGGAGAGGATAAACACACGACCAACTGTATTTCACTCTATTGGGACATTACTTAGTACTTCATTACTTAGTTCATATCATTGTAAAATCCTCAGCTACCATATTGGGTGCGTGAAGTATACCAGGCCCCCTGGGTGTCGGGAATAGTACGGCAGTATTTAAGCAGCAATTTATCCCGTTCCTTGGGGTTGATGGCAATTTCTTGAAGGAAGGGTGCAATGTCATCCCTTCTCCAGCGTGATCTAGTCAAGAATAGGTCGGTGAAGCGTTGCGCTGGATCCACGGGCAACTCCGAGGAGGGGAAATACGTCAAATGATCGGTATTGTCAAGAACCGAGACCAAATAAGTCCCCTGTAGGTAATAGGAATGAATATGAGATTTGCGAGAGACAAATGGCATACAGATAGGAGGTCAAGGTCAGCTGAAGCCGCAAATGTATCCCCAACAATATCTTTCCACTTGGCCATGAACGCTGCTTTTGCGATAGATTCATGCTAGCCACTCAGATTAATCGATGAAATGTAAAGCGAATGTTAAACCAACACACACGATGATGCCTCAACAATCCGATCCCAACCTCTTTCAGTATGCTTTCGGTGTTCATCTTCCACTTACCCCCTGGCTCGTCCAGTTCTCCGAACCATGCCAAGAGTTGCAATGTAACTGTCCTCGGAACTTCGTGTTCATCGGCAAGGGTGGATACAATATCATCCAGTGGTACATTGTCATGACGCAAACCAAGTGATGATAGAAGATTTAATATTATTTCCAAAAGGTTTTGCAGATAATCCTTTGAGATCGGCCGTAGGAACCCTGATACCACGCCCCCCCCAAAAAAGAGTCAGATTGTCTTGGGGTCCCTTTAATAAGCAAATGCAGTCCGCTTACCGCGAATGACAAGAACCCTCTTCTCCTTCAATCCATGATCCAATTCTGTATCACTAGCCTGGATCTCGTTTCGAACATCTTGGTAAGAATAATAACCTGCAACTAGACCCTGCTTGTCATGTCAAATACGTCAAACATGAGCACAAGTACAATAACTCTGACCTTTGATTCAGGATCTGGTTCGTCCGACTCATCATATTCTCTGCCTCGTAACAGGTCTCCCAGTTTGTGTAATTTTGGCACAGTCGGTGTGATCTCCAAAATCTCGTGTAATTCGTCACGAATAAATACAGCTTCCCTCTCGTTTGAAGAATCGAACGTGGACGAGGTAATAACCAGGACTGAGTTTGATAATGCTATTGAACGTAGAGCATATGTTTTGTCATTAGTACAGAGTACAGCATCCTCGTTTGGTTGTCCTTTAACTGTCAAGCTAGATTCTGGCTTTCGAGGTGAAGTAATGACAACCACGAGGCAACTTACACCAACGTCCTCGAACTGTCTTCCGCCTTACCAACTAACTGCACAAGGTCAGGAGGCAATTCTAGGAGCTTATACGTTCCGGCATCATCAGTTGCACATGTTGAGAAGCGCAAGTCATAATCAGGCATATGGGAGAAAATGGGTCTGAAATTCTCGACTTGGCATACTCTGAAATTAAAATCAAAATCAGCTGCGATGTTCCTGTGATGTTCTACTTCTATCTTTCCCATCATAATAAAGAAATATCCCAGGACCAATAATTACAATCACACTAATCTAGATATCTGCCAACAGTTGAAAAACCAACGTACTAAAGAGGTAATACAGAATTCCGAGTGGAATGGAACTATGTGATGATACAAGATACTTATTTGTCCAGGACGGTCGTTTCGACGATGATACTTGTGACACGGTAAGGATCTGGAGAAATAAATGAAGTTAGTTTCGAGGTGTCGCGCCAAAATCACACTTACCAATATTGGATGCGGGACGACGATCTTCAAGATAGCCGTAACCCTGAGCCGCGACATGGCGGGGAACACGGATAGAAGCACCACGGTTAGCAACACCAGAGCTGAAGTTGCTAATGTGATTCGTCTCGTGAGCACCAGTCAGACGAAGATCATTGTCTTCACCATAAACAGCGATGTGCTCGTCGTGCTTCTTGGAGAGCTTCAAAATGGCTTCCTCAATGAACTGCATGCCACCAGCCTCACGCATAGCTTTGGTAGAGTAGTTGGTGTGGCAACCGGCGCCGTTCCAGTCTCCCTTGAGGGGCTTAGGATGGAAAGAGACCTTGATACCCCATTGCTCGGCAATACGGACAAGGAGAAAACGGGCCATCCAGAGGTGGTCACCCATAGAGATACCCTCACAGGGCCCAACCTGGAACTCCCACTGAGATGGCATCACCTCGGCATTGATACCACTGATGTTGATACCAGCATAGAGACAGGCACGATAGTGGGCCTCAACGAGATCACGTGCAAAAACTTTGCCAGTCCCTGACACAGCAGATTAGAACCATGAATGCTGCCAAGGCCATTTCACCGACTCACCAGCACCACAGTAGTAAGGGCCCTGAGGGGCAGGGAAACCACCCTTCGGCCAACCGTAGGGCTGATCATCGTGGTCAAAAAGAGTGTATTCTTGTTCAAGACCGAACCAAGGCTCAGAATCCTTGGCTTCGTCAAAGACCTTCTTGGCGTGATGGCGGTGATTAGTCCTGTTAGGAGTGCCATCGTTGTTATAGGTCTCTGCTAGAACAAGAATGTTGTCGCCACCGCGGAAAGGGTCTTTGAAGATAGCGGCAGGACGGAGATAGACATCAGAATCACTACCTGGGGCTTGGTTGGTGGAAGAACCATCAAAGTCCCATATACGGAGTTGACCGATGTCGGTCACCTTGTTGTTAACGGTCTTGAGATAAAGATATGAGAAAACTATAGGCAACTCAGAAGAACTAGACGCACAGTGGTTTTGGAACGGAGACCGCCATTACCATCAACCCAGACGTCTGAAAAAGGGATGAGACTTTGAGGGTGCAAGGGATAATAAACGTACACTCGGCCTGGACCTTGTCACCCTGAGGGAGTTGGAGGTAAGGAGCAAGGAGGTCGTTGCGGTAGGTGTAGGCCATGACAGTCAATTAGGTAGGTAAGAAAATAGGTAGGGAACTCGGTAGGAGAGGAAAAAAGAGTAGTAATGGATTAGACTTAAACCGCCAGAACTTAAAAGAGGCGAACGGAGATGCTTGGATTTGTTTGCGCAGGCCGGTGATTGGACGATAAGCGGTGCATCGCCACTCCACAGAAATGAGTTCTGACTGTGTAAATCAATACAAATCAATATGGCCGACTGTTGCCAACATAACCACCGTAGATTATCCGCCACTGATTTCTTAACCGACCAGGGTACGCCTCATGCGATTCGACAGGGTCTGTCCGAGAGGGATGACAGCCGTCTTCTGCAGGAAAGTGGCAGCTGACATTCAGGCGGAGCGGCTTCATATCCTTGGTATATGTTGCCGTTCAGTCCTAGCTCCAGTGCATTACAATTCTCATACATAATATAATCAATGCTCCTCCCGGCACTACCCAGTCAAAAAGGGGGACCTTTAAATCCAACGTAAGAATACGTTTCTGCCACAACCGAATAAGATAAACATGGAAATACGTCTAACCGCTTCGTGACCCAAGCCTTGCCAGTGTCTCATCCGAGCTCTCCTGCTCCTCAACACTGTCGGACTGTGTGACCTGCATGAAATGGTTATGGTCCGTAGCATAAGAAGAATGTTTCCATTTCCTTTTAAGTGTCCAACATACCACACGTAGAACAGACTTCTTTGATGACTCTTGCACCTCACCAGCAATTATCAATTCATCGAGAATCTGAATCATCCGTCAGCGCCAAGAAAACCGAGCGCCCAGGTGTCACTCACAGCATATGCTTTTTGGAAGTTGAATATCCTGCTCAATGGCAAGAAATAAGGCTCCAAGCTCCGAACAGCCACTTAAACCGCTCACAAATCAAGTTCGCAGACCTATATGACGGGATCAAATCTACTTCAGATTCCAGTCAGGCAGTCACTTACGTTTCCAAAATATCGGTCTAGAACCTCTACATATCGATGAATGATCTCCAGTGTAACCAACTCATTGTCGCCTTGTGAAATTCCGCAAACAAAGAAGAGTGAAGCATAACGGCGATAGACGACCTTGGTGTCTGCAACTCGCAGTTTAGCTCCTGGTTCAGGTTGGAAGAGAGGATGCGCTTCAACCTTTGTATTCTAGAAAATTGCACATGCGTGTTCGACGCGCGAGTACGAGTTGCGTAACATCTTTTACAATCTTCGCCTTGGCTTTTGGTGCCATGGTCGTGAACCATTTTGCGAGACGAACCTTGCCTGAGCAAATATTATATCAGAGACCGACGATGCTCGAAAAGAGCTGCCCCGACCTTGCCGTGATACAAGAAGGATGTAGTTGATCATTGCAGGTACGCTTGTCGCGCCTGGCGGCGAGCCCACGAGGTAACGTCACATCGTTACGAGAATTACTGATCACATTCCAAGTTCTGTACCCACTTCTTACCCGAAAGAATTAGATCCTATTTCCCGGACACTTACGGGCTATTCAGTCATCGTTATCAGTACTCAGCCACCATCTCCCCTTGAAACATATTCCATATCTGCAGTCAGAGACATGTCCTAAAAATAGTATCTATACCACATGTCATGAATTTCTCATCTTCAATTTTCTCTGAGGCTCTGCGGTAATCATATGGTAATCACATGGTCTGATACGGATTCGTTGTCATTTGAGTTCTTCATTTCAGCAACCTCCCGGGGATGAATTTGAATTTCCCCGCAAAGAGATGTATAATCAAGCAAATCCGCCGAATATGGGAGTTCACATTCCCAAATCACTTGGAGATAAGAAGATATCGATATTTCTCGACAACTTTCACTGTCAACCAAGAATAGGCTCGGCCTGAGATGGCGACCCCCTTTGCGGTGCTGTTTTCTGTGACCATATGACTCGTAGATCTTTTCATCTCTTCCATCATCTCCATGAGAAATGGGGTTTGGGCAACCAAACCCAAGGAGATTTCTACATTTCTGGAATAACGCATAGCAGTTGGGAGAAGGCGCAAACTATGGGTTTTGACAGAGTATGGGTAGTGAGAGAGTTTTAGACACCTGAAAATCGGGGTCAGACCAAGGGTATATCCCTATGGTATTGGCAAGAATCGGGGTAAGGGTAACTACTAATAATGTACCCTTGACTCGAGTTAAGGGCAGAGTTTACTCCTAAAGGTACATGCTCTGAAGTGTAAAGTTCACTTTTAGGGATCCTCGTTGTATTTTACACTATACTGACTAACGGTTATATTAGTCCATTCAAAGTCTTCACCGATTAACATCAGTCCACCCAGAAGTCCACCCAGAATTACTGATCATAATAGGGTGACAGTGATAAGGCTTGAACTTTATTATCAAGTTTACTGAAAGAAAGTCAAATGACTGGCCGGCCCTATTATGGGTCAGATTAACACGGAAATCGATGCACGGGCTACGCTTGATATTGCTCTCAAAGTCAGCTTCTCCTCCATGGTGCTGTGGGGGACATCAAGGCAATTGTTAATGGCGACATCAGTGTCGTTCTTTATCTTGATGGGAAAGCTCATGATGTTGAAGTTGTCGCTGAAGTCCTTGCTGCTCTCCTGGAGGTGAGAGATTATTGGCTTCGCGTCCAGTCTCGTCTGACTCTTGTAATACTAGACCGTTGTCTTTGCTCTTGGTCTCGCGGTGAAAGTCTGCGATTTAGTGATATCAGGGCTCTCCTTGCTGTCTGAAGATACAGCCTTCTTAGACTGAATGAAATGAAGTTTTTGCACGTCCTTGAGCTGTCCAAGGAAGGATGATGAAAGAGTCGATTCCAAAGCGACTGTGAGGTCAGTGCGCTTACAAGCCCACGTAGTTTATGATATTGTGATCTTATCGTGCTGAATGAGCCAGACCATCGAGTCTGGATTCTTGGGTTTGACCTACTCGTAGCTTGTGTATCGTTTGGATGCGCTGAGACCTTCGACAACTTGGCCAGCCTCTACAGACTTCTTACACAGACTTCTTTTGCGATTTGTTCTATTCATTGAATCTAGAGAGCGCGGTTGCAAAGATGTTTTCCTATTCCAACCAGTGTCAGTACACGAAAGCAAGAGCCATCTCTGGATTGAGCCCACACAAAGTGATAAGCAACACCATCGGCTGGTATGCGTTTATGACAAGCAGGTTCACTTAAGCTTGAAATTTTTCAGGAACCAGAATTGTGTGGAGGAGGGTTGCGGATTCGAGGTCAATGTAATCCGTAAGATATTGAAGATCGCTTCAATCGGCGAGATAAGTGACATCGATACGGTCTCCAAGGGAAAAGGTGGAGTGCGACTACCAGAACTACTTGGCGTCTATGAGCTTGCTATTGAATTTGGTGGACTAAACACACCTCAAATATGGAAAGCAGGAGCGGTATTTGCGGAACTTAGGATGTTTGGCTAGCCAAAGCAGAACCAGGCTCAAGGCGGATGACAGCGGGCTTGGGGGAAGCAGTCATATCAGTCATCTTACCTCCAGGTGCGCGCGATAGCCATCTCCTCGTTTGAATCTAACATCAAGCAAATGAGTTGTGGGGATGGGCGCAACAGGCTGCGTTCCAAGTCGGGAACTCGGAATGTTGGTTCGACAACAGGAAACGTAGACGTTCCTGGATATGTTGTGGAATGACTATGGCAGAGCTATCTACAGATCGAGTAAATTACTGCTAGAGATGTGTAAGTACGCTTTTGTAAGTACACTCAGATGGAGATCAACACACCGAGTGACGCGACAGCCAACACTCCCCCCTGACAACTGCAAGTTACTTGTTCAATCAGCGAGGGTTTTCAATCCCTTTCCAGAGAAACTACTACATCTGCAGCAGGAGAATTAGCCATCGCGAGGGAAGGCGCCATATGTATGACAGCACAATAACCATTGACTTCAGAAAATGGATGCCGCAACTATACAAACTAGAGTACATGGAGTGCTCTCCAAATTTTGCTTCCTTGAAAGTGACTCAGATGAATTTGGACTCCTCAGAGATGCAGACTCATGCTCAATCTCCAGCGATAGGGTAAATCCAGGGGCAGATTCTCCAGGGTCACTAGAAGAAATCTTGCTACCACTGCCATTGTTGTGGAACGATGGCAAGCCAGTACCCCATGATGTCAGATGGAATACCACCATTGAATTCAGCCTAAGATTGAATAGAATCATTGAATGGTTGTAGATGTAGATGCTGTCCAAAATCATCCCATAACACTATGTCGACTCATCTATGGTAATGGATTGGAATATATAAGGTATTGAGGGGTCCACGAGAGGTCTACTCGATGTTGATATTCTTGTTGCCATTGCATAAAGGTGACCTCATGTTTTGATGGAAAGTAGATTTGACCTGGGTACAGGTGGCATTGTCTACTTATTGTCTACTTGTAACGATTATAAATACATACTGACTTTAGGATCGATAGGCATAGAGAAGTTTCAACGGGCTTGCTTGAGATACTTGAAGGCAATCCAAGACAAAGAACAGAAGATGAAACTCAGATGGAGGAGCGGGTATAACGAACCATGAAAAAAAACCAAGAGATCATGATACTAGTACACTTAAATGCGATTCTTCTGCCGTCGTTTCGGGAGTTTGATGACCATGTGATCGTAGAACTTTCTATGGACTGGCTTAACTTCATCCCCACACTTGATGGAACAGAGAACACGAAACGCAACGTTCCACGGAAATCGCGATGCTTTACCATCACTCGAATCATAAGCGTAGGCATAAGATGCCTTGATTCTGTCAGACGCGACCCTTGTCATAATATTAAATTTAGATGGCTCTGAGTGGAACTGATGGGAAAGTTTGCGAAGGATGTCTTGACGCTTATGGATGGGGAGGCTTGTGAAATTAACAATGTTAGACTGCCGTGTTTGTCGGAGATGCTCCTGGTGTTCGCGATAAACCTCCTCTACATGAATCTTGATCCGCTGGTAATCCTCTTCTAAAAGAGCCGCACCTTCCTTCTTTCCGTTGTTCTTCAGCTGATTAATAAGGGCTTCAACCTCTTGTATGGGTTTGAGTAGCTGTGGATCTGCTTTATGAACATAACTATCCACCCATTTCTCTAATTTGACCTTCTTCTCATTTTCTGGAACCTTCCCGTATACCACTAGGCTCTCCATTACAAATGGTCTTCTTCCCGGTTTCCTGTCCATCAGCTTGACATTGCTTGGATCGGCAAACTTCTCTCCATCTCCAGCGTATTTCCTTCTGAGTGTTTCCTTCCAGTAAAGTTTTTTCGTCCCAAATTCCCGCTGGTGCTGTTTAAACACATCTTCTCGGACGGTCTTCCCAGTTTTGCGACCATCAAGAACAGTAGTAAAACTAACAGTCTTCAGAAACAAATTTAAAAAAAGTACTCAGGCTCACATGTATGCGAGTAGTTTGGTCATCGGATCTTTATAATTTCCAATGCACGATGAGTATTCATGGAAATTGGAGTAAAGCCCAACGATCCCTTGGCCTGCCATCGTACCCAAAAGATACTTTTGCATCTCACAAACTTGATTTTGTTGAGATAGATGGTCAACGCGTTCGAGAAACTCCGTTACCCGTTCATTATGTGTTTCAAAATAGGTATCGAGGTCGGCGGGGGGGTCAGCATACTCAGGGTCGGCGTTCACGAAGTTTTCGACAAGCTCTGGCTGCCATATCAACTTAGCCTTATCGCCATCGTAGTCACCTATCCAGATGTTTTGATCTAGATGTCGCAGGAAACCAAAAGGGACTCACCACCTGCTAGCCAATCGGCGGCTCGTCGAGGACCCTTGACAGATAGAACGATGACATCTCTAAGGTAATGCAGTTGGGACACGTCCGTAGCTTGCCACTGAGTCTTCTTTTAGTGAATGATAGGGGCGATGAGAAGAAACCTCACCTTTTGAACATCAGTTGGTAGGCGGCACGGTTCCCTCGTAATGAGAACATCACCCGTAATGATATCCGATTCTAAACCATTCACAGTTATTAGGTTGGACTGTGAACTCCTGAAGAAGAGCTGGTTTGGTTCGAGAATACCCACAGGATCTAGTATGGTACATTATTTGAGCTGGGGAGCTTGACTCGAGCACACAACTAGACTCACCGGGAATGATCCAAGCACTTGCGGACAGTGGTATATCGATGTGGCAGTTTTCAATGACACGAGTGACAGTTGTTTTCACCACTCTGAAAATTTTTTCTCGGAGTATTGCACAACTTGACGGATGGAACCCAGAGTCAAGGAAAGCCATAATGGTCTCCTCAAGCGAAGATGGGCAGCCGCTGACTTCGTCCGGCCACCATTCTACGGAGTGCTCAGTCACATCTTCAAGCATCTGGACATCTTCATCTTCATCTTGCACTTCCCCTGTAATATCACGTTCAGTATAACCACTAACACGCGCAAGCGCTACCTCTTCCCGAGCACGTCGTGATCTCAAGACAGAGCCCCTGCGCTCAAAATTAACCCACAGTTGCTGCAAGCTGTTACGATCACCAGAGTCGTACTCTAGAAGAGGGTTTACGATTTCGTCCACAGTTTTCTTCAGGAATTCTTTCAGTATCTCGAGGCCAACGCCATTTTCGTTAATGTTGATGACAACATCAGTGGAAATTCGAGTGGGGCTTTTTGAATGTGAAGTCCGCAGAATGTCAATGGTGCGCTGGCTCGGGTCCAACTTTCCAGGATAGTGGATCTTAATTAGAGAGGGACGGAGTAGGATCCTTTCACCTTCTAGATCGGGGTGTTCAACGAGAAGTCCCTAAACTTCTTTATCAGTGGAGGTGTCAAATTAGCCAAAATGTCATGTGCCTTGGAACCTCGTACTCGAACCTGGATGGCGGACGGTCGAGTAGGCCAATCAAACTTGCGTGTTAACTTTTGCAACAGATCGCGTGTGATAAAGCCTGCACCATCGGTCATATCCGAGCCGGCTTCACTCTCTGAATCATAATTTATTCAATCAAATACTTATCAATGGACTCAGAGAGCTGACTGACTGATGTCTTCAATGACTTCAATATGACGTTCGTCCAATGTGATTCCATGCACAGAACTCGACAAACCCAGAGAAAAGCGAGCTGCCCACTTTGCCATTGTCTAGAAAAGGGGTCAAACTGAGTCCAGTATATCTATAAACATCAGTTACTTGTTTGTTGTTCTTTTCAATCATTGGGTTATGCCAAGTCAGGAACTCTCTGAGTCCTAGTCCAAGAGGGGTTCTGTCTGGCAATATGACAATTTGTTCGGCATCCCAGCGTTCATTGGTCCTGAAGTAGAACACCGTCTGCTCCTTGCCAAAGAATGCTCGATAGACCGAATTGCACAGGATGATCGGTTTGCGAAAGAAGTCAAGTTGGGTTTTAGTGTCTGCTTGGACTAATCCTTTGCCAAGCTTAAGGCGAAAAAAACTCCTAGAGCCAAAACGACGAGCGAAACTGCAGCCTGGACCGAGTTCAGCTGGGTTAAGCTCAATCTTATAATCGGCAAGAGATAGGTTCTTCCGGCCTGTCGAAACTCGCTTGAGACTTGCGGTGAAGTGAATCATTCCTCCTGTTTCGTTGACTCGTTCATGATTAACATCTTCAGCATAAAACTCTTCTTCTTTAGTGAATTCTCTCCAGGGGTCCTGAACGACATTGAACACAATTGTCTTCAGGTGGGAAACAGCGTCTTACTGTTGCAGTCCTTTCGTCGCTACTCCTGTTAGTAAATGAAACATCTCAAAGAGATAGAGGATAGGATAAGTAAGTTGAGGGAATTACTTCCGAGGGCGATGACCTTACCTCCATTGTCTCCGCAGAGAAATATGTCGTGTATTTTTCTGATACATTCTAAATGCGGATTTCTGGAATCACCTAAAGGTCGGAGTGAATCAATCTCTTCGAACTTAATCGCTCTTCCACCGGTGCTAGTTTTCCAGCATAGAATGTCTTTGGAGACCAAACGAGCAAGCTCCCACTGGCCGCTATATGGTATGTTTTTGTTCTCGATCAGTCGTTGGATAAAGTGAGGAGGCGACTTGAGGCCTGTCAAACATAGATACCCAAAGGAGTCTGGAGGAGGTCTTACGAGATTAATATAAGGAACATCTGGGATGATACGGGACTTCTTAGTAGATGGAATATTTTCGCAAGTTTCAATAGATGCCTGTTCAGATTTCCGTTTTAAACCTTGGTCAGAGTGCGAACTAGAATCGGATACACTAGATAATGATGTAGGGGGAGTGTTGGGTTGAAAGTCATCTTGATTTGTGTCGTCGTGATCAGTGTCGATCCCTAGATATCGTTGGTTGCGAAAATATATATTTCCATAACTTTTCTGAAAACACCCACTTGCAGCTTCAATCCAGAAATTGGGTGCGGTATCAAAGCACTATTGTGCAGGTAATGGAGGAGGTACGGGAGTGAGGAAGAAAAAGATACCTGAGATAGGGGAGTTAAAGGGGAATCACACGTTATCGCGAAGTCTAATGCACTGCGGCCTAGCAAAAAGGACGCTTTCAGACGTGAATGAGCAAAGGGCACGAGGAAATCTACTACCTGACGCATCCTCCCCCATGTTTGTGGGTATGTTGATCGTTAGGCTCATTCCTTTTGCCATCGATCGCGATCAAAAGGCTAGAGGAAAGGAATTAAAACAATGTTGGTCTGTCGGAAAACAAGTAGAAACAGTGATGGATCAATCGAACATCTCGAAAGTGAGGAAGTTGCGATCCTCATTTGGAACACGTGAATGCAACATGTTCTCTGCTTTAGTTCATCCATGAATCAACCGCAGGTGATATCATCCGTTGATCTCCGAATTCATTGATGTTCAATGACAATTGAAAGATAAGAGCAGGTCGATGGACTATTTGAAACAGACAGACTAGATAAAGTAACCTTTACGGTTGAAAAAAGCCTACAAATGGCATAAAGCGTCCCGAATACAGCCCGAAAATTCATAGTGGAAGTGAATAATGATGGTTCTGCAGAAAGGGTGAGATCTACAAAAATTTAGGGGATGGAATATAAAGTGAGGATGCAGAGAGTGACAGAGTTGTACAAAACGTACAGTTAACAACAGATTAAATTGCAGCGCAACGAATGAGAGGAGTGAAGCACAACACGTCGTGAAGCTAGTCCAGGTAAAATGAAAAAGTGCTACAATCTACATGTTTTATGGTGGCAAATAATAGCCCATGCGTGAAGAAAAGGGGATACATGAAAGTGGCCAATCTGTGAGTTCAATAAGTCCAATGAAGTCTATGTCTGGTCATCTCTTTATACCAATCTCTCCCTATGAGATCTCCTTGGGACTGAAGTCTTTATGGATGGGTCCAAACCTGCTGAGTGCGTATGTGGTGATACGGGCATTACTGTGGGCAAGTAGCCCCGTTGGGTTGGTAATGCAGTCCAAGGATTCGGCGATTGGGGATGCTGAATATCTTGCACACCTTGCGAGTGTGGCGTTGGAATGCGGCCGCGAGATATAAAAGCGGACTGCGAGCGGGTAGCAGAACGACGATTCGTGTCAGGTACCGGCATGCTAGCACGTCGTGTATCGGGACTATATGACCTCATGTATGTTGGTCCCGAGTCAATCGAGTTGAATGAAGTGCTAGGTGAAAGAGAAACAGAATCTTTGCGTCGTTCTGGTATTTGTTGGGAATGAATGATATGGTCACTGCTCAAACTGAGTGAAGCACCACGTAGGGAACCAAGGGAGGTAGAGCGACCTGGAGAAGAGGCTCGAGAATATCGTTCGTGCTTATGCTTCATAAACGGGGCAGAGGGGGGGAGCAAAACAAAATTGTTCATGATCTCCGGCGTTGAAAAGTTGGGGGCCTGAGATGGAGAATTGCTGTTAAAGCTCTGATTACTGCTGGATCGCATTGGATACGGGTTGGTCCGATCAGGAAACGATCGAGTGAAGCTGGTGGACATGACTGGGGGGCGTTTGTTGTTAAGCCAGCCATCCTCAGATGAGCTGGAGTACATTGAGCCAGGGCGGGATTGATGATTGTGACTACTGGCACTACCGCCAGGAGAGTACCCACCGCTACGGTAGCTGGTTTCAAGAGTATAAATGTGGGAGGGAGAAAGAGCTAAGTCAGATGCATCTCTCCGGGGGATTGAGGTCGATGGACTGGTGTGTTGGGGCACCAAAGGGCTACTTTGTGGTTCGTGAGGCCGATTGCGTTCCAATTCCCTCAGAGATGTGGCTGGAGGCAAGGGTACTAAATGGCTACCATTATTGTCCAACTTCAGTCCCGGTATAATCCCTGCTCGCTGATTCTCTCGCCTGAGCCGAGTCGAGGCAACAAGTTCCGCATATTGTCGTTGCTCAATCACCTCCCTTTCTTTTTTTCTTTCTTTTACCTTTGCTAATCTCCTCTGCTCCTGTACCGAAGCCTCTGTTTCCTGTCTATGCCGCTCTTGCTCCTGTTCCATCAACCTCTTTCGTTGTTCTGCTCTGAGAAAATTTGCCTTTTCTTCTTGTTTCTTCTTCTGTCGAACAAAATGCAATGGTGCTTTGTCCTCTGATTCTTCCGCAAAACGTACTACGCGTTTCACTGGAGCAGCAACGGGAGTTGAAGGCGCATTTGGGAGCAGCTGCAAAGTCATTGAGGTATTCACACCAGAAACAGGTGGGAGAACAGTAGACTGCGACATTGAATCAGACGATGACACATCTGACTTGCGTTGATTACGCAGTGGGGATGGCGATGGCAAGTAAGAGGTCCGAGGATGTACGGCTGACAAAAGTGGTCAACATGCCTCAAAAAAGGTATCTGGGTATTACTTACGAAGGTAGAAAGTAGGATCGGCACCAGTCTCAGGGGGTGGTGATTGTTCTATAAATATATCTTGCAATAGTGGGACCCTATGAGTGTCCTGTGACGATTCGGACGGAAACGAGGGATCAGAGTCGGGATCGACCATTGCGTCCAACAACTCGGAATACTCAAGAGCAGCGACCGCTAATGAGCCGACCACAGGAGTTTGCCTGACGCCATCTCGAGAAGGGAGGAAGACAGAGAACCGATCCTCGAAACATGGTCGAGATATCCACCGTCGTATGCCAGGGCTAGCAAAAAAGATTTGTGCTGATTTTGGAGGATACGTGACTTCGTGACTGGGGAGGTTGAGAGCAGGGAGCGGTATTGGAGAATTTCTTAAAGAGAATGGCAGAATTTCCTTTGCATCTTCAGCAGATAAATCTTGCAAACGTTTGAGTAACTGCCGTTTGAGCATTTGGTGCCGCATGTTAAACATGGGAATCGGTCGCAGCCGATTGCATGAACGAGGAAAGAGATAGTCGGGGAATGGTTGGAGGAAGGGAGTCCCAGACAGGGGAGGATTAATGTCGTTGTTGATCAATATCTCAAGGTTGTGACGAGCCCTTTCTGGGGAAGCCACAAGCCTAGGCCTGCTAATCGAAGAGCGGGCAGACCGGTCATCGTCTGAGTCCTCTGGACGCTCGTCTTCTATATTACCCGAATTTTTGCGCACTCGATGTCTTGTTCTGGGATCGGGCAGCTGCAATGTGGGCGGGCGCCCGTCCCAGCCTTCGGGTTTTGAAAAGCCGGAAAGCGGAGGTGGGTCTGGCTCCGAGTGCTTTCCACCAAGCCAAATCTTCCACGATCGCCTGGTGGGTTTCCTGGCCAAGGAAGTAGGCTGAGAGTCTTCCTCGGGAGTAGGCAGATTAAGACTTGTGGACCCACTAGACGAGCTTGAAGACTGTGGATGATCACTGGAAGAGCTGGGCTGAGGGGTTGAGACTGTAGAAGATGACGCGTGCAGAGAGGGAGGGTTGAGGGTGAGCAGAGGGCGCAAGTGCTTGTTGGACGACTGTTGGTGGTCAGATGGGCTGGACCTATCGCGCTTTGAGGAAAAGACGGCAGCAAGGCGACGCATGAGCTGTGCCGAGAAAGACACTCAGATGTTCCCAAGCTCACGGTCCAGACAGAGAGAGAGACAGTCCCCACACAAAATCAAAAAATAAATCACGTGTTCGCTGGTTCTATTCTACTACACTACTATTCTCTCGCCGCTTCTCCTCCCACCACCGCACAATCCGCCTCTCATAGTATTCCACAACCCCACCCAAATAGTCTTCTCCTATCCGAATGCACTTGGCCGCACGTCCGATTACAGTCCTCAGCTCCTCCGCCAACGTTCCAAGTACATCGCGCGATCTCCATATGGCATAGTCCTCTGAAGGACGGAGACATTTCGGCTTGCACCTGTCAGTCAATGTTGTGGCTGGCACCGCCTCCCGCAATGGTTTCACCTTTAATGGTCGGCAACACGAGGTACCAACATCTACGGGGAAGTGGCTCGTCGCAATGACGTCATCCGATCCTTAATGGATAGAATCCATCAGCCATAATCCATTTTTTGCTTTTGGAATAAACTTACCCTTCTCTGTGCCTAAAAGAGCATGCTCGCAGAAGTCCAGATAGTCATCGACAAGACTTCCGCCCAGATCGCCGACCACCCTATTCCTCTTCTGAACCTCAGCTTGTTATTATGGTCAGAATCACTTACAATTCATTTTCAGAGCTAAATAGAACATCTTTCGCGGCCGCATCAAGGCCGTCTTGCTCTTTGAGCCTTGCAACCCATTTGTCAGCCTGCGGAAGTGCCAGCGCCGGGTCTCCTGCATTGCTAGGGTATCTGCACGACAAAGGTTAAACTTGGACCGATGTCCAGAGCGTTGAAGTCACCAGTACCTCGGTTTCCCATCTAGTCCATAGGTCATCTTAAGTACTATGACCATAGAAGCCATCAGCGCCACTTCTGGGGGAACGTTGTCATATTTGTGATTTTTTGGGTCTCTTGACTTGACACGTCTCAATCCAGGTGCAAGAGAGGGGTGTAGAGTAAGTGGTAGTTTGAGAATGTGGGCAACCCGCTTCACTAGGACATATAAAGCAGCTGGATTGTTTTTCTTCATAGTGAAAATTAATTAAAGAAGCAGGTGTTAGGAAACGCACGCGTTCCATTCATGTCTTGCGTCAGTCGCCAGAGAAGAGGAGCTGCGTTACATTCGGGGGTGAGTAGACTATAAGTCGTACATATTCGCTTAGCTAGTCGGCCCGCCAATTTGTGGACTAACAATGTAGCAGGAACGCACTGTTTGACAGATATTGATTCTCAAGACTGGTGACAAGAGGCTGAGAGGACTTACGTGGGGAGATAGTGCCCGGATGTTGTGCTTGGTGAGATGGATTACCATATTTGAGGGAAGCAAGCGAACAGGGTCCAGATAGGGGAGCTCATATGATTCGATGATTCTACAGCCAGATAAACAGATCATAGCAATCTGTTGGTAAGGAACAAACCTGGCAAGGTCTTTATACAGGACTGGAATGCGTAACTGCCAGAGTGCAACCGTAATCACAGCGAGAGTACTCGCTGGTCCTACACTTGTCTTCGTCCATCCCCGCTCATCCATATGTATTCTTTTTGGAATCCGAGTGGGATCGTCTGGGTCATCTTCATCAGATGAACTAGAAATCTCAGAATTCTGGCGAAGGAGCTCTTCCATCTCAGAAATGTCTTCAATTTCAAGTTTCTTCTCCTCCCCTGCATCTTCTTTATCCCCATCGTTGTCGATTGATGATTCAAATGGTTCAGGACCAGTATCAGGAGTGCTGACGTTAGCCACCTCGTGCGTCAGATTGCCTTGAGATTGATTTCGATCACTTCCATCCTGTCCTTGCAAGTGGAACCAAGGTTCTGGAGGAGGGGTGTCTTTCATCAAAGAAAGATGTAAGCTCCAAATGTCGCGGCAAACAGTCTACTTTTTCCTTTAGATAAATAGGAGTGTGACCAGATGTCGAATTTTGCACCTCAAACTCAGGAGGCAGATTCCAGAGTCTTTGTATGGCTTCAACCTGCATGCGGAGTAGATGCTGCTGACATAAAAAATAGTGATAGCGACCCCGGGCGCCATGGTACACTTGTTCGATCGATATTCTGGTCTGTACGAATAAGAATGCAAAAGAGTAGGAACATACTCTGCGAATTTGCACTGATTCTTCGCACCTTTTCCTTCAGTGTATTCTTCATTTTGCGTTTATGCATGACATGCCCCGCATCGTAGTCGACTTCATTCGTCTCATTTCTGTAATTCTAGATCTATAGGTTAATTATGTGATGGGAGTGAATTTTTCACTCATAATGAAACGTCATCTCACCTGTAAGACATGCCCTTCACTACATGCAATTAGCCCGCTTGAGGAGTCTTTATGCCATTGCCTCGAACTACAAGTGGCGCATCGTCGTCTAGGGCCCATGTTCCAAAATGATCAAGTACTACCTTGAGAAAAGATTCTAATAAATAGATAAACCAAATTTATAAGTCAAGCTCAGTCCAGTAGCAGTGGTTTAGGCAAAATTTGCGGACATGTGTTATATTCCCACGGACAACTTATTTGATGCCAGCTCCTCAACGCGATAGAAACTTAGCAACCTCATTCTTCTTTTTTTAGTTTACTCTTGGAAGATACGACTATTTCTCAATGAGACTCCATTTCCTATTTGCACTCTTGGCCGTTCTGGCAACGGTTGCTATCGCGTAAGTCACCAAAGTCTGACATCACACCCGCTTATGTTTACCATTGTACAGGTGGGAAAAGGTCCATTCGAAAACGCCTTTATCATTCATTTCACCGAGATTTACCTTCATCTGCAGGAGGATTATGAGATATTTGATCTTGTCGGCGCTTTAGAAAATGCAGAAGGCAAAGGAACGACGTTTTATTCCTGGCTAGGCGTAACATCCACGGCAACTACCTCTGAAATCGCGAAGGCATACCGAAAGCTCAGCATCAAGTTACAGTAAGTGTCAAGGATAAAATATGTTCGTTGATTCAACCTAGGCTCTCTCTCTTCGTAGCCCTGATAAAAACCCTGGCATTAAGGGTGCTCATGAACATTTCACACGTCTAGGCATCATCTCCAATATTCTGAGAAACAAGGAAAGCCGAAGAAGGTTTGCACTCTACTTGTCTACCCTCCTTGATTCCCTTGATTCTCTTTACATCTTCTCAGGTATGATTTCTTCTATAAAAACGGCGTCCCGAGATGGCGGGGTACAGGATATTACTACTCGCGTTTCAGACCCGGACTTGGAGTGAGCGTCAACCATAAACCCCAGATCGGCTATTCTGATAGAGATGACTAGGCGGTCCTCGTATTTCTGACACTGTTTACCTCAGCGCTACAGCTTTTGATCCAGAGAATCAACTATAATAAAGATCTCGCAAGAATTAAACTCATTACAGACCGAGCACGACGTGCTGCCTGGGGACCAAAAATGACTCCTCTAACAGGTCAACGCAAAGTCCGCGTTAACCTTGGAGAACAATTTGACGAGGTCGGCATGGCTGAAAACAATAAGTGGATAGAAATGGTTGTTGAGGGTTCAGATGTGTACCTTGTGAGCCTTCTATTCTTTTAATTTGTTCATCCTCAGGAATATTCTTCAGTCCAACGACGATGGGACACTACATCCTGTGGATAGCTCTACTGCTACACAGCCTTCCATCGACAACACGTGGTTTATCACGCTCGTGAAATACCTCTATATCAAACTGACTTCTAAGCGAGGGGAAGACAGGAAACCATACATTGTTGACGAGTCCGAATCAGATGATACCTCGTCTATTGGGACCTCCGGAGGCACAGGAAGTGAAGCAAATGTTCCCCAGGAAAATAATGGTAAAGGCGATGCTCTGACAATGCAGAGTTTACCGGTGGAGAAATCTGGAGGAAGAAGAAGGAAAGTAAACAAGAGGCGTTAGCCCCTCCCCATGGGTCTGTTACATCACCATCGCGCCGAAAGTCTCAATCGGCATTTAACACCTTCGATACTAAAATTACGCTGTCTAGTGGATTGTAATCGTGGTTCCAGACAGATGCATACTGCTTCCTTGAAGCTTATCTGAAATCTCAACCAATGCCTCTCCTGTTTCCAAAAGGGGCACGATTTCCTCGATTGACCAAGCATCATTGCTTCCATAACCTTTTCTCCTTGTATCTTAAGCTTTGCGGGCTCTGAAGGGTTCGATAGTCTAATCACAGCATCGAGGATGGTCCTGGAAGTATGCTGAAGTTGATTGAAATACATACTATAGGAGAACAACGGAAAAGTTATCGGTATGGGTCTTTATCGAAAGATGACGCTTGTCGATAACGGAACACAGAGTGAGTTGTATTGACACCTTGGTTATCACAGAGCCTTTAAAGTTAAGTGAAGGTATCCGGGAGAGCAAGCCCCACTCAAGAGATCTACAGCCTGAATAGAAGCAAGAACCTAAGTTTACTGATATTATGTACCTGCTGATCAAGGCTATAACCCTGAGGCTTCACGGCATGCTCTGAAGCTCTGAAAAGTAGGGCGAACTAGGTAGTTGATACTGGATACGAATATCTTATGCAGTATGAACAAGCGCTTTGTCAGATGGCAACAGCTGGGCTCACCTCCATGAGACATACCCCATATGTAAAATCTTCTTCCGATCCGGACAGCGTGTGTGCTCCAAGAACGTCCGTGCCTGTCTGAATTCCAAGACAGTGGACATTGGAAATGAACGGACAAGTCAGTCTACAATTGTCAACGACTGAGATTTCCCAGCTACACCATCAATCCATGAACCGGCAGGATGATTGACAATTATTACCATTCCAGCCAACCTTTTTTGATCTTTCGGCATCCTCTTCAATCCCGACGAGACTCTTTCGATTCATTTCCCAGAATCGAATTTAAAACGCTTCGTCGTGTTTTCCTGTGAGAACACTGGAGGTCAGAGAACCCCGTTTTTCATTTGTCAATCTATGAATTCAAAAGGAAGCGAACTGATTTCAGTGCCGCCGTGGCAGAATTTTAGCTTGGGCTCCAGGATAACCTTTTGCTGTGGGCTGAGCTATTCACACATAAATACCGACAGACCTTCAACCTAGCTGCCAGGTATATACAGACGTCAAAACTATTGCTCATAATGTGTTCCAACATGTTGGTGAGTTCAGTCAGACTATAAGCAAGTGCTCATCGTCAACAGCCGGAGGATTTTGTATCATATTTGACGTGTCAGTTAACGTAATGGGATCTCCCGCCACCTTCTCGTCGGGATAAACAGAATGTGAGAGTTTGTTGATACAATAGAATATGCGATGAAGCAATCAGAATCCCCTCTATACGGTTGCATGGCACCCGCTTGTCAAGATGACCCCCTACCTCGTCGTTCATTGTAGACTTGAAAGCTCGAACTAGTGAAGAGAACCATGCTGGTGACATCATCGCTACGTTTAATTGTACTATCATCCTGTAAGGATGCCATGCGTCGAAAAACTCGCGGCAACAGCCCAGTCCGACACTTATTCTTCTAAAGATGTATCCCGTCTCCTTCATAGTCCACAGTAGGTCTGGTGTCCTGACTTGCAGTCGCCCTCGGAGTCTCAGGAAGATTAACAGTCTGGACCGTATTTACACCTGAGAGTGCGTAATGACCACTGTCGACGACACCCTTCTCCTGCAATGCCAGCCTGAGGATGGATATTCGCTCGGTCTGTGATCCACTATGCCTGTCAGGTGAGATGCATGGAGAAAATGCAAAACAATTTACATCACAACTTCGTTTTCGTCTAGCGCATTCCGGACTTCTGGATCAACCGTCCCTGGGATTTCTGTGGACTGATAGTCTCGTAACATTTCTTGAGTCTCTCGCAGGTGCTTCAGGGAGTTGAGAAGACGCGCAATTTCTGGTTATGAGCCGTAAGTAGAGGACAGGGCTTTCGCTTGACTTTACCCTCAGTGATCACAGACACATCGAGACTGATAGCCTGTATAAGGGTGAATGGTTGCGCATAACGAGGCTGATAATCCATTGGCAAAGCTGATGCAACTTGCGTGCGAAATGTAATCTAAATTTGGTTTGCTACTTAAAGATCTCTGGCCAGACTTCACGAAGCTGCTCCAGTGTGCTGATTTCAAGTATGTTGGTGTCCTTCACAGAGTCAAGCAGTTCGCTTCCGATCTGCTTTGCGACACCCCCTTCAACCACCTGGAGTCCTTTCTCGCGGAAATGGACGCATTTGTACCAGCCCTGAGCGATGGCACCGTCGATGTTTCCCCGATTGTCGTCAACGAAATAGCATTTAGAAGGATCGGAGACACCGGCTTGTTTCATTGCCTGAATTCTTGATCAGTAATAGATGCATGCGGTGCCCACATAACCTACCAGCTGATAAAATTCTGCCTCTGGCTTACATGAAAAATCATCGATGGTGTAGTCACAGTACACAATCCCTTCAATAAGGTCCATTAGCTTCAATATCCGCAAGACTCTCTCTGCATGCTAGTAAAGTTGAGAGAAGCATGAAGATCAAGAGCCAAAACCACGCACTGGCTTATATGCATTTGTCAATGCCCAAACTCGAGCCTTGGAGCGGTCAATGTCTTCAAAGATCTTACGTACAGCTGGATTATAGGAGATCATGTCTTCGAGGGGCAACGAACCATCGCACTTGCGGTCGAAATCCAGTGCATCTAGAGGACACATTTGACTTAGCCCAGGTTCTGGACCATACGCTAGTTGCATTACCAACGGCGTGATGGCGCTTCAGCCCGCGTAGGGCCAGTCCATACTGAGAGTAGTATCGGTGATGTAGTACGGAAGCTTCTTCGTGGCTGAGACCGATGTTGACAAAGTAACCTAAATTACCACTGAGCAAGAACATGGTAAGAAATTTTTGTGTTGGGCTCAAGGAGCTCACTGTGGATCTTATTGCCCATCGCCTGTGAAATCATGTTGCTGGCCGAGTAAAGCGTATTGTCAATGTCGAACCAGACTACGATCCTTGCATCTAGGAGCTCTTTTCAGTGGAGAGACGCGTAGTTCTGCACTGTACAGACCTGTCTGCGAGTTCTGCTCGATCATGGTAATTAGGAAACGTTCCACATAAGCACTCCTTATGTAATCACATGTCCTCAAATTTCAAAAGCGCAAAAGCATGCTATTCCACTTTCATTTTCGCTGAGATGATCTACTATCGTCCTATGGGTCAGCACCACCTCATCCTCAAAGCTTTTATCGATCATTTCTAGCACTCTAATATACCCCGAACAAGTATTCTACGAGTAGACTTGAAGTTAGCGCGGTTGGTTGCGAGATAGTCGACCTATAGGAAGACAAAGAGATATTGACAGGTATCGTGCTACCCGTGTCATATAGCAACCCCTGCCTATCATAAATGTCAGCGTTAGCTTATGATGATGGGATCAATACCATTCTGATCCTTCCGGCATTTACCGTCAGAACTGTGTAGCTTTACAGCCACCCGGATGCGCTGCGTCTAGAGTCGAGTATCCTATATCGGTATCGACTCAAAGACCTCGAGAACAAGGTATGTTCGGTCAGCATTATCAGAATGTATGGCGACTGACTATAGATATTAGATGGCCAGAAGCAAGGAACTCGCACCCGGAATCGGAAGTCTCAGCCGCTCCCAGGTCTTTGCCAAGCGTGGCCTGTTCAAGGGTCCCAAGAAGTCCGAAAAAGCTGTTGTTGAGGAGCCTGCGACAACTCTTGAAAAGACTGTGGGTGGTGCAAATAATGGAGGCCAGCGTCTTGTACCTGTACACAAGGCGCCTCGCTACTACCCCGCAGAAGACATACGCCAACCTAAGAAGAGCCGAAAGTCTCATAAACCTCCTACTCTCCGCTCCTCTATCACTCCTGGGACTGTGTTGATTTTGTTAGCTGGTCGTTATCGTGGAAAGAGGGTTGTTTTCTTGAAACAGTTGTCGAGTGGACTGTTGTTAGTGACTGGTCCTTACAAGATCAACGGTGTGCCACTTCGACGGGTTAACCAAGCCTATGTCATTGCGACTTCGACCAAGATCGAGTTGGATGAGCTGACGGTATGTACTTGGCCGACTTGACGTTGTTAATGGCTGGAATGAACATGATAGGTTGATGAGAAAATCGATGACGCCTACTTTGGCAGGGTTGCAGTAAAGGGTGTCCGCTCAGCGGAGGAGGAATTCTTTGAGAATGGAAAGTCGAAGGCGAAGGAGGCGTTCTCGGCTTCCAAGGCAGCGGACCAGAGGGTGGTCGATGAAGCAGTCACTGCTGCTGTGAAGAAGACACCGGAACTTGGCAAGTACCTCAGATCGAGCTGGGGCTTGTCGAAAAATCAATACCCTCATGAGCTCAAGTTCTGATGGAGGGTCTGTAGGATAATATACACAGCGAGTACCATACAATTTATGACTGAATGATTTCCATGAAATCATAGGGGCGGGTCACGCGCAGGAAATGTCTGAATGTTTGCTCTTCGCCGCCATGTCCTTGTTTTTTGTCGGCAAACACACGCGAGATGTTTATTTTATCAACACCTGACTCCAGCAACTAATGAATTCCTTGACCTTGCCATTGCTCTCCCCTTTCCCCAGTCTTTTCCTCCCTATGTCTCTACTGTCCTCCTTGGAACCGTTCTCCTGCGCCTCGCATTTCTGCCTACAGTCCTATGGGTAGGTCTCCAGGGAACTCACAGTCACACACCGTTCATGTTCTACCAGAGTCGCCGCAAAGTCCTCAAAATGGAACAAGCTCAGGAGGATGTCGGCAAGTTGCTCCCAGTCTTTCAGCGTCAAGAGTTCCAGGCCATGCAGAAACAAGGCATTCGCGGGCATAAGCAATTCCTCATCGACACACACCGCGAACGCGTCAATGCCGTCGTATGTTTGTCAGGCCCTTTCCATTCAGCTGCTGACTCTCCATTTAGATGACTCAGAAATTCAACCAGCTCATTAAAGAGCGTAAATGTGACCCCAAATGGACGATCCCCATCTCTGTCCTCGTCCAAGCACCCCCTTACATCGTGTTCTCCATCATTCTTTCCTGTGCAGCCGCCGATCCCCTCACTCCCTTCCGTTCTGAATCTTTCCTGACTCTCACATCGCTTGCACATCCTGATCCTACAATGACAATGCCCATCGTTCTCGGCATCATAAGCATGGCAAACGTGGATACGCGAAATTGGTGGTTAACTTTGGCAGAGAGAGAGAGGGAGAAGAGGTTCGATGAGTGGAAGGCCACCAAAGCCGAGAAACAAGGAAAACCCTACATAAAGTCGCCTCTAAAGAGTATCATGAGAGGCTTGTCCATTGCGAGGATTGGACTCGCTATGCTTGTGCCTGGGGTGAGCTTGAATACCTAATCTTGATCGGTCCAGGGTTGAGTTTCGTATAGGGTGTACAATTATATTGGGTTGCATCAGCAGGGTGCGGCTTCGTACAGACAATTGTCTTTGACTGGATCGACAGTAGACGGAGGCAGCGTCAAGTGGTACAAGAAGCACTTGCGAAAAGGGTGTCCGAAGCACCGGCTATAAAACGTCTCAGCAACTCTTCTTCAAAGGCCTAATGTGAGTAGCATTTGGATATATTGCAATGAGCCTAGCGGGATGAGGACAACGTGGAATTCGAAGGGAGCCTACCCCGTCAGGGTCCAGGGCACCCGATGGATTGGTCTTGATCTAATTTGACCGTAGTGCTCATTTGAATTTATCCGCTTTAATGATCCTGTATTGACTATTCTAGACTAGTGATTTACTCGGGCATTTATTGATTATACATTCAAGGCGTGACCCCTGGATTGGCCGGTATACATGCTCGGACAGAGTGAAGGAACAAAAATCAAGGAAAGTATGCAATTGTAACCTATGCACAACAGAGGGGTGAAGTATTCGATGAAATATTCATCCCAGACCGCCCCAAGGACCACGAATCCGACGGGCAAGGTGAATGTCTCTCGGCATGATGGTTACGCGTTTGGCATGTATTGCACACAGATTTCTGTATTTACAGTCTTCAATAAACATATTTCAGGACTGAGGGCTATAGAACTCACGCGTCTTCAAATAAGTGAACCAAGTAAGCTTCTGCAGCCTCTTGAAGAGCTAATAGAGCAGAACTCTGCCATCGAATACCCGCGTCTCCATGACCATTAAGATCCGTGGTCATATCCTCTGCAATTTCCCTCACCTATGCCATTTCAACCAATACTGCATCAATTACGGGATACTCCTGCAGAACAAACCAGGCCAACCACGCACCAATCGCGAAAACGGCAACTTTCTCAGTAACAAATCCGTGCTCTTTTGATACTTCTTTATATCCCGTATCGCAACAGCACCTGGTTTGAATCTATGTTTCTTTGCTGGTAATGACCCAAAAGTATCTCAACAATCCTCTTCGCCGCCAATCTTGTCTTAAAGGGTACACACCTTGTGCCTGTGGAGGCCGAATCATAGGGGGAACACCACCGGTACTTTTACGCGCTGTTGCACGTTCCACCGTAACTGTTTTCTTTTTCCTTGGTGGTGAAGGCGTCGGAGGTTCTGAGTCTTCTTCCAAAGCTGCTTTCCGCTTCCTTGAAGGACCTGCGTGACTCTGTGTTATTTGTGCCATTCAAATTTCAACAATAAAGCAAAAAAGGGCTCAATGGAGGAGGAGATAAAGGAAAAGGTTTTTCTTGTTATCCGTGCGACAAGTTGAACTTGCAACCGCGCTGACCGAAAAAGGCAGGTGAGGGAATAGGGGCTGAATTATACTAATCATGACACCCTGAGAGTAAAATCAAAAGCAAAGATTACAGATTGTTCTTTGCTCTTTTCCCCGCTGCTGCTGTGGCAGAAATATTGTACCGTGTCATCAATCACTAAGCTTTGTCTAATAAATTCTCTGACTGCTACATTGAACGCATGGCTGGCGATCATGATGTCGTCACTGGCTATTATAGATACACTGATATTTGGTTTGAGTGGTGCGTCCGCAGATTTGTCTACTTCATCATTCCGATCCTCTGAGCAGATGAAAAATTAAAAAGGTTTAAAGCTATACCCGATGATGAAGATGGGGCCACACTGAAAGCCATACTCGGTTCGTTGTTTCAGTCTCCCTTCCAATGATGAAATGTAGGTTTGAACGGACATGTATAGCACACGATGCGATAACACACTCAGACCATCCGTTGCATATCGAAGGTGTCAAAGGAATCCAACTTTACCATGGTAATTATGGAACGCCACACAAGTATCAATATTCGGTAACGTGGATGTTCCAGGTACATTCGAATCTGGAGAAACCCGCCTCTTATTCTCTTCGGCGCAAGTAGAATATGTACGATACTGGCTCCACGCGATGAAGTTGACCAAAACATTGCTTCCGATCCCGTATTCGGATTGTTTGATTTTGTCTTCTGAATTGAAGCATATCACGGCTCATGCATATTCTGATGGAGGTGCTCTCCGTGGTGCTGTCAAGGTCAGTTTACCTATACCATTACCAGATTGCTTACATGCTCTACGCACTTAGAACTTGGACAAAAATAACAAACGCTTGAGAGGCTCTAATCCAGCTTTGGTCTTTCTTTGTCATGCATTCCAACGTGTCCGAGAACTTGTCTCAGCAAAGCGTGGAACATGGCTTGCAATAGATTTCGAAGGTTGGGAACGTGACCATACCGTGATCACAGAAATGGGATATAGCATCCTCAAATGGGATGAACAAGGAAACGAGAAAAGAGAGTGTGGACATTGGATCGTCAAAGAAGGAGAGAAGTATAGAAACGGGACTTTTGTTCCTGATTTTCGATACGTGAGTTGGCACACATCCCGACTCCTCTTTCTCTTAAAAGAATGTCATGCTGAGAGGGAAATGCCCCGTCTAGCACTATAACTTCGGCGAATCTGAAAAAATTGCCAAGTCAGAATTCAAATCTCGCCTTCACCACCTTCTCACACTATCTCAAACGCCCGACAGTCCATTATACCTGGTTTTCCACGACAATAACCAAGACATCAAGTACATGAAATCGAATTCCATTGAAGCACCACTCGAAAATCTATCCTACCTCTTACCTGATAGTGGCATACCAAAATCTGGGTTATTTGTCGTTGATACATCTGATTTATTTATGGCTTTGTCTGGGTCTGCTGATGGCCAAAGGAGGAGTCTAGAGAAGATTTGTAGGATGTTGGGCATAAATACTCAATTCTTGCATAATGCGGGAAATGATGCTTATGTGAGTGACCCTCGTTTATTGTGCTTGATTCTCACCTAAAGTATCATAATGGAAGTATACTCTCGAAGCGATGCTACAAATGGCCCAAGGTGAAGCTGTGGATGAACAACGTGAGCGGAGGTGGCCCAATCGTACGGCTCCTGGTTCAGTTCAAGTGGAGTTTAAGCCTTGGGAGGAGAACAGTGATTACGATGAGGATGACCATATTGGCCCTAATGTCCACAACACCTTTGCGCGATGAACGAAAGAGACCGAATAGAGAAAGAAAACCATTGAGATTGGATGTAAATAAGTTAGTTGGTATACACTAAAGTTCTCGATTACCCTCAATGGTAAGCCTAGCAAGTGAGAACAAGCTTTGCGGTTCCATAGCCTGCAAAGTGAAAATCACTTGCGCTTCTTGGATTCCTTAGGTCGTTCATCATTGATGGTTGAGCCCTCATTTTCATCATCATCACCCTAATCCTCATCGTCGGAACGTTCGTCTGTGGCAACATTCGTTGTGACAGCCCTACAGAAAAGATCAAGTAATTAGCAGCGATATATAAAATCACTTTTACCTGTACAAGATTCGGAGCATAAGAGCAAACCAGAAGAGGTTGAGAAATTGGAGGAGGAGAAGGGGAGCAAAAACTTGGTATTTCATCCACCAGACAAGGTAGGTGCCCTCAGACCAGACCCAACGTCTAGAAGTTTCGCTAATGTTTTGCAGAATATCAGATGGAGCATGACTGAGTGAAAGTGGACGCACGGAATGAGATCATACTCAGTCCAGACGGACCAGAGGATGACCAAATTCAAATAATGACGAAAATACCTGAAACGTTTTTGACATATATTGAAGAAGAGTCTCGGTAGATACCTACGCCCAAACACCCACAAAAAAACCAAATGCATAGATCTTGGCCTGATCCCATTTAATGTAGTTCAAGATCTTGGAAAATGCCAGAAATACGTCAGGAATGTCCATGCTGATGAAGACAGCGTTCCCAATCAATGTCAAGTTGATAAGATAGCTCCAACTGTCAGAGGACGATGAACGGGTTGAACTGAGATGGTGAGATCAGATGCTTGGCATACCCAATGAGCCAGAGAGTAACAAGGTGATGCGCAACAAGTTCACGATAATCTTTGCGCGGTTTTTCGAGGCGAAGAACTAGGACAATGAGTTGCTGGCACCAATAGGCTGCTTGCATGAGTTGATAGTGCTTGAGTTCAGGCAACATGTCCCAATGTGGATAGTCTTTTGAGACAATGGGTAAGTGAGAGAAACACACCAGGAAAGAATGCTCACTGGTCCAAAAGTATTCAGTGCGAAACCAATAAGTTGGAAGTTGGGCCATGATGCGCTGAGACAAGCGTTGAGAGAGAAAACTATCTCAAGGCTATAGAGGACTGACCCATCCCCAGGCACCAAAAGCGGCAAAGTAAGTCAAGGCATAGGCCTGTTCACAGAATCTGTCTGTTTTTGCCGGCTTCCTGATACCAAAATGCCGCGCGATGGGCCGAGAAACCCGAGAGGAGAGAGATTGGCGAACAAAAGACCAGAAGACTACATAGTATGTGATGAAGACCAAGTCCCAATAAGACTTTTGGTAGCGTGGATCAACATCTGATGAGCCAGATACGCGTCCAGAAATGAGGAAAACGTTGGCAAAAGGGTTCAGTAGGCCTGGAGAGATCATTGAGGCGACTAGCTCCCAATTTGCATAGAGGATTGGGGGAAGGACAAGGACTTTGAATGCAGAGGCTGGGAGGCATCAGAGGCTGACCAAGGGCTCATATGAACGAAGCTGACCTGGCTGTACTGCCCAACGGAGAAAGGGAGAGACATGGGGTGGCATAGTAAAGCAAAAACAAGATATAAAAATATGAAAACAGACGCAACGCTTCTGTGTAATCACGTGAGGTGTACTTTCTTCCTGCCTACCATGCTGCCTGTAATCGGTCTGTTCCATGCCCTCGCCTGCCCCGACAAACAGTGTTCCAGAGACCCATGCCTTTACTCTCACAGGGAAGATCTTCCCCATCCTGTTTCTCTTCAAGTTCCTACAGCTCTTGAGGTTCCTGCTGTCCAGGCCCAGCCGCCTAAGCGTCAGATTGCCCAGTCGACCAGCCTAGCTCCCGCAAGAGAGCCTCCTCGCAAGCTGCAGCGGACAGGGACAACCAAGAGACCAGTGGCAAGAGCTACCATCTCTCAGACCTCTGTAGGCTCGTGCGCTGTCGCTATCTTCTTTTTCTCATCCTCTTAGAATGGCGTGCCTGTTCTACGGGCCAATGCTGCTCAGTCTCTCGTTCCTCTTCCCGTCAGACAGGTCGGTCCCTCTGTTGTTTACTCTCTTGCGTCTTCTCATGCCAGCCAGACTATGCTCAAAACCCTCTACGAGCACTTTCTCGTCCTTTACCACTCCATATCGTCACTTAGCCCCAGCCTCGCCGCAGACCACGCCCTTAGGCAAGAGGAAGAGGTTTACAAAAAATCCAGTAAGCTGACTTACCGAAATGTAATGCTGTGCCTTGCTTTGTCCTACGTCCAACTCATCATAATAGGCGATCATTCAATGCGTCGCTGCAATCAAACGTAGACCAGTTCCGACTTCCTTATCCGATTCCTCCGTGGGAACAGAAGATGAATTGAAAGAACGGGCTGAAAAGGCCAAGTCGTTGGGGACTCTTGTCCTCGACCGTACACGGTTAGAGCCATTAATCATGTCTCAGAGCGATCTGGAAAATTGGGGTTATATGGTTGATATACCCCAAGGTCCAGGCGGGCACGTGCCTCACGTGGAGGGCCAAGTTGTCAAATGTGAACGTTGCTCGCAGCCGTTTCAAGTGCGTCAGACTGGCTCTGACACAGAATGTTTACACCACTGGGGCAAGCAGCGTACAGTTAAAGCGGACGGTAAGTTTGGCTCATTCATGTTTACTGCTCCGTGGTTACTTGCACAGGCGATAAGATCCGAGTATATACATGCTGTTCTCGTCCAGTCAGCGAGGGTGAGGGCTGCGTTCACGGAAGACATGTCTTTTACGAATCGTCAGTGGATGACCTACATTCAAGGCACGCATTTTCACTCTTGCAACCTTCCGGGAATTCGGATAATGCACTTGACATTGCTGCTATGGATTGTGAAATGGTATATAGCACCGGTGGTTTTCGCGTTGCTCGTGTGTCTCTTGTGGATAGCAAGGGAAAAGTGGTTTTCGATGAGCTTATTCAGATGGATGAAGGTGTTTACGTCACGTAAACTTTTCATCTCTCTATCACGTTTTTCACCAACTCATGAGGCTGTCTGCAGTGATTACAACACTCGATTCTCTGGAGTAGCAGAAGAGAGTCATTCAAAGGCTACACTCTCACTTGCATCAACACGAGAAGCCCTCGACAATCTCATCAATCGAGAGACCATTCTTGTTGGACATGCTCTAGACAATGATTTGAAAGCGATGAGAATTGTTCATAAAAAATGTGTTGATACAGCAATCTTATTTCCACATCAAGCGGGCCCACCGTATCGTCGGGCATTGAAAGATTTGTGAGTTTGTCGATTCTATCTAAGTGTTCGTTTTGTTCTTCTGAAAATTTGCCTGTGACAGAGTAAGAGAAAAGTTGGGCAAGTTGATCCAGACAGGGGATGCATCTACGGGACATTCATCTGCTGAAGATGCAGGGGCATCTCTTGACCTTGTTAGGTGGTTTATACTTAATGAGATTTGCAGCTCGAAATCAAATTCCATGTTCAACTAGATGCCTTGTCCCATCAGAGGATGATTGAGTTATGAATACACAAATCTAGATGGTCAGAATAATGTTATTGAAGCAATTTGAGAGGACTCGAGGACCTCAAGGATAAATCCATCATATCCATATACTGGTTGACTTTGTGTCAGATGCAAGTTGACCAGAGGGAGGACTTACGACGGGTTATAGGATAGGGTAATTGCAGCCCGTCTTCGTCGTCTGTCCTATTGAGATGCATAGAAGGGGGCGGTTCTTTGGGACTGAGGAAGTGGCTGATGGTTTCAAAGCGGTCGTAAAATCGCTTGCGAGGAGGCGCGTCTGGAAGAGGCAGCTCAGGATGGCCGTGATGGAGCCGGAGGGACAGTAAACGTACCATCTTCGTCGCCTTCTGGTGTGCCTTCGATTTCCCAGTTACAACGTTTGTATCGTTGGAAGAGAGGTGATCCAGGCTATTTGGTGTGAGGTCTCGAGCGGAAGGTGAGGACAGGCGGAGCATACGATGTTTGTGTGTACTATGATCTTTTTGACAGTGTGTGTACTTCCAGAAATAAAGAAGTCTAGTCCATGTTGGAAGTAGTTGTAGAAATCTGTCAAGCGGTCGGATGAGGATAAGATAAGATGGAGGACTGTCGACACACAGTCAGATTCGGCAGTGAGATGGTGGTTAGTGGAGTGAATTGTCATGCGTTCGTCTTCTTTGTAGTGGATTCTCAGAGGAGGACCGAGATCGAGAGTGAGATCTTGAGCAGTTGTAGTGTGCAGCTTGATGTGAAGAGATCTAGATTTGGATGGATAGAAGTGCAGGAAAATGCCATCGTGTCCCTGACATTTATGAACACAGAAGACAGTAAAAAAGAAGAGAGGGCTTCACCTTGATGACAGCACGTTCAATGTCTCCATGCATCACAGGACGTTCGATGACTTCGTCCAAAGGATCGTGAGGATCTTTTTGTAGAATGAGAATATTCTTGACCTCCTGTAGCCTGTCCTCTCTCTGTCTTACCACAGCCTCGACGTCATCATCAAAACCAAACCACAGGCCGGGGTACCTCAGACCATTGTCCCCATTTTCAGATGGATAGGTAGGACCAAAAGTCTTGCTGACGCCTAATCGGTGCAGGACGCGGTCTGGAGAACTGAGGATGGCGTCCTTGTACTTGAGGATGAGAGGAGGGCTGGAGGTTCGGAGCTCGTGCAGGCGGATGGTGTGGAGGCGTTGGTGCGTTCCAGAGAAGAATAGGGAGATGTGAGGGCGAAGATGGAGGAGGACAGGAGGAGGAGGGGCAGCTGAGTGACAGTCATAAGTGATGTCGATCTGGGGAAAGTGCTGTTGCATTCGGCGGAGAGTTTCGAGGACATTCCAGAGGGATGCACCTGGTTAGTCCTGTGTGTCAGTAGATTTGTTTTTTTTCTGTTCGATATATATATTTTATCCACCAATTTCAAACAGCCCGAGTCCAGTGCCTGGGCGGATGTCATGCTCAAGCGTCGAGTGCATAGTTACCAAATGCGGAAAACTCTCCTCATGGCAGATGCTCGTCAGCGAACAATCATCAAGGTAATTTCTCCCCTCATCTGCGTCTACCTCCCCCCTCATTCCCACATCCAGGTCTTCAGAAAGTACTCCAATGCACTCGGTCCAGATGCACTCTCCTTCATTGAGGATATCCTCACAGAACATCAAATCTCACAAGATGACCTTGAATCCAGCGTAGAAGCTCTCGCAAGAGAGTACAACAGTCAAGATGGTAAGACTCGTCTCTCATCCATTTCTCATCAAAAATCAACCCTCTAGTGTTCCAAAGATGCCACCACCAAAGTCTCGGTTGATATCCTCCAAAGGGTATATACCAGTCTGCAAGACCAAGACGACGACGACGACATCAACGAACACGGTGCAGTATATAACGATGGTCTCAATCCGGAAAATCATCTATGGTTCATCGATTCATACGAGATGCCCAGGTGGCATTGGTCAAGTGAGAGAGGTACATTCGAGCGGTATGCCCTTTCCAGGTTTTCATCATTCAATAACGAGTTGACTATTTTCAGTGCTTCTACCAAACAGTCAATTTCCTCTTCTCCAGAATCCAGAACAACTGCTATTAGAAACAGACTGAATATCATCCGACAGTGTATTCTGCGCAACGAGCACTTTGCTCCCTCCACGATTCCCTCGAGGGACCGACAGAATCTGCTCACCTTGAAATCCACAAAACACCTTCTCGGAAGACCTGGCCTCAGGTTTTTGCTGCTAGGAATGTTGTCCCATAATAAAGAGGGGAAGATGTGCTTAGAGGATGCGGATGGAAGCGTAGTATTGGATTATTCTACTTTGGTGCGTCTTTCCACTTGTAAAGAGACTTCCCTGCTGATTCCCCGTTCGTAGGGTGAACCTGGCGAGGGACTATACACCGAGGGTTGCTTTGTCCTTATTGAAGGCGAGTATACAGAGGATGCCACCTTGAAAGTCATTGCAATTGGCCAACCTCCTTCGGAACCCCGTGCAACGGCCAGGCAAGTTGTCAGAGCCTCACCATCTTGCCCTGCTTCTCATATTCTGCAGGTCAATATATGGTCATATAGATTTTCTTGGTAAAGGAACAACGTCCTTATTGCAGGATGTGAGTTTGATGCTTCGATCACTGGGTCAGAATCTCATGAGCAACCTAGGCACATCTAGCTGTTCGAGTTCGGGAAGAGTTGCAGGATATTCATTTCTTCTTCCTCTCTGACGTTCATTTGGATGTCCCGGATACGCTCAGAAATCTGCAAAGAATGCTTGACAATTGTATCGAGAACGACTTCATACCCAAAATTATCGTCTTCTGTGGCAACTTCTCCAGCAAGTCGGTATCGCGAGGAAGTGGCCGAGACATACAAAGGTATGAAGGTACGTTTCTCTCTGCTTTTTGATCATCCAGTTCCTGACATGGACGTAGACGGCTTTGGTGCGCTCGCGGATCTCATAGCGCAATATCCTCCAATCACGCAGACAGCGCACTTTGTACTCGTTCCTGGTCCGCATGACTTGACGCTCAATTCAATACTTCCACGGCGGCCAATCATGTCAAGCTTTACGAGTAAATTGAAGAACAAAATACCCAAAATCCATTTTGCGTCGAATCCGTGTCGGATCAAGTTTTTTGATCAGGAAATTGTGATATTCAGAGAGGATATGATGTCCAAGATCTTGCGCAACACGGTTGGCGCAAAACCTGACATCTCGAGTTCAGATTTGAAGCGATATGTATGGGGCTTTATACATTTCCAGTTCTCCTCTAACATGCTGCCTCGTAGTTTGTGCAGACAATACTTGATCAGATGCACCTTAGTCCTGTCGCTCTGAACATCCAACCTGTGTTGGCTGATTATGACCATGCTCTGAGATTATATCCTTTACCAACGACCGTCAGTCAGATGCTGTTCTCGTTGCGGAAGAATGGAGACTGACATCATCGTCAGCTTGTGCTGGCAGACAAATACCACCGGTATAAACTAACCTACATGGGCTGCCATGTTTTCAACCCTGGCGCGTTCTCAAGCAATACTCCTGTATTCTGGATGTACAAACCTGCAGAACTCAATTCGGAAGAGTGGTGAGTCTAATTCGACCATACAAACAATCGTTGGCAGATTTAGTGATGTACTCAAGTGTCCTTGACATTCCGACTGATGATTGACAGCAATCGGGGGAAAGGATCTGAAAAATAGACGATTTGAGATTTGATACACAATATTAGCCGAGGATGAGCAAGCTAGTAATACTCGAGGTCTCTAGATAATCATCCATGTCTCAGTCAGTTGAATGTCCTTGGTGGTTCAAAGGCCATGCTCCCACTACCCTCTCGTTCAACACACTGGGTTGGACACAATGGTTGAAGACAATTATGAAACTTAATGAACTAGGCAACTTACTGTTCGGATCATTGTTTGCTTGATCCACAACATCTGTTTCAATGAGAGCCATTTTGATGAAATTATTCTTCCTTTGAGATAATGAGTATGATGACTCAAGGACGTTGATGTAGAATTTAGAACAAAAAAAACAATGCTATGGCAAGTTGCATTGGTTGCACGAATACCGTAGAAGCATCTATGACTCCCTAAAACATCTGATCTTGCAAACGGCCCCTTTCGTTCAACATTAACGATGGCATGACACCCTTCTTCAATTCAACGCTGACGAGTTTTCTCTAAAAGCTGTTCTAAGGAGTAGATAGAACGTATCTCAGGCCGTCCGGCGTGCTGAGGTACTTGTATATTGATCGAATAAGTTCCAAAACAGTCGGGTTGCCACCTACCGGGATGGAACCTCAATACTTGATTTACGCATTTAACAAGCAGAAACAGGATGATCGGACCGCAGTTTGAGACGTTCGACAGCCTTGTGTAAGGCAGGGGATTTGAATTCGGAAACGACAATATTATACCGCGCAGAGGGTGCTTTGGTCGCAGCTGGGGGACGGACAGTGAACGGGGATTCCGTTCCATGCCATTGAATTTCTTGATGAAGGGCAAGGTTAGAAGCATACTTAGAGAGTTGAGGCCGACCAAGTGGAGTCCCCGTGCTGGCTTATGACCAGAAAACAAGCTACCAGGAAAGGAAGGATTTCTGTTTGAACTTAAAGAGGACCAAGAGTTGGCCGGGTCTGGACGTTGAGATGACCTATGAAGCTTGTTAGGCAAAGGCTCCCGTGTCTTGATATTACTGCTCTTCCCATCGGCGTTGTGATCGTTAATCAAGGCGACAGCATTCTTATAATAAGGTGGACACTGGTGGAGGGACTAGATCAAGAGCAGGATAGCTTCTCAATATTCAAAGCGCACGAAACCATTGAAAGATATACATGGGTCTTGCAGACGTGGGCACGCATGTGTCATTGGATAAGTCTGAGGTCCATTGTAGATACTGTGTAAGATGTGTGACTGAGAGCATTCGTTTAAATTCTGACATCACAGGAAAAAGGCGTACTGGCCTGCTTTTCTCAGGTGGCTCAGATGCAGACATCTGCTATGTGTTAAAAATTTGTATGGCCTGAACTTTGTGAAACCAAGTGGTAGAAATGATCCCATCAGTGGAACGATTCCGAACTCGGAAAAATGATCGCTTGACGGTCTTAGTGCAATGATGGGGAAACGTCTGAAGTTGCCCTGTTCTTACTCTTGTCCCATACTCCATCCGGATCCATCCTCTGTCCCTCATATATCTCATTATTCATCTACATGCGCTTGTGCCTCCGACGGGCACACATCATCGAGTCGTATGTTCCTTTTCATTCATTACGCTTCCCTGACGCCTATGCTATGTTTCATTTTCTATAGTTTCCTTCAGGTACCTCAATGTCTCAATGGAACTTAAACGATTTCTTCTATACACTCATTTATATTTTCCTCATCGGAAATCCTACAACTCCTTGGTCGAGGACGCTTATTTGGTTTACTCGGATCATCACAGTCTCTCTCCTCCTTCGGACATACATCGTACCATGGCTTCTTGCTTTGACATCCAAACACATTCGCATACGCAGCATCAGTCTGAGGTCTATCAAGGGTCTCTACTTTAGAGGAGGGCGGTGGACATGTAGAGCCGAGAGAATAGGATATGTCTTTGGAAAGGTACAAGGCCGCAAACGATTGACGGTCCGTATAGATGGGTTAAAAATTGAGATGAACAAAACTTTGAAAGAGACAAAAGATAAGAGACGGGCACATACGCGGAATTTGACTTTGGCAGATCTGGATCCTTCCCCGTTGGCGGGCTATTTATGGCGTGCATTCGCCAAGGTCGCTCTAGCTCTTGAACCTTGGCTGAGGCCTCTATTCCGGAATATTGTCGTCGCATGTCTTCGTATTGGGATCCAATTAATACGTGCTGTTACACAAGCTCTGTCATTCGAGTTACATTCCACAATGTTTACTCTTGCGGAGATCCCAGGCACTCAAGTGGTCGCGGACGAAATCAATTTGCATGCAGAATTGGACTTGGTTCAAGTGGAAAGCTCAGCAGAAGACTCCGATCTCGGTAGTGGTGTTCGATGTGCGATGAGGGAGAAGGATGCTGCATTGTCGTCTTGGACGTTTTCGGGGATGGCAGGGTGGAAGAAGAAAATGTCAGATGGATTGAAGAGGGCACTAGATAGGGCTTGGGGAACGATGCATGGAACTGTTAGGGCTTCATTTCAACTGAATGATATCGTTGGTACAACGACGAGGCACGCGCAACCCGGTGGGTTTTTCGCTGCTTTACTAAACAGTTTCGTCATTGATTGTTCGTGCAGGACATAAGAGCACCAAGCCTTTCCTTCAATTGCCAGGAATAGTGGTCTTAGATGGACGACTGAACTTTTCCCCACAAACGGCAACTATTGATGCCAATAGCATATCTTTAGGGCTGAAAATCGATGAAATTGCTATAGGAGTGGATCTTTTGAATGATATTTTTCGCATAATTGTGCCTCCGAAACAAACTTCCGCGTTCAATGCATTGAAAACTTCATTGGCATCTATGACACCCTTGCACCAGTCTCTGACCGAAGTTATTCCACAACTACCTCAGAAACGCTCTAGATCGTCTACTCTTTTTTCTGCCGGGTTTCTTCCAATGTCACCCTCTGCTGCGTTTGGTTCGTTAGAAACGAAATTACTGCCTTCGAAAGCAAGTGCCACACCGTTTCTGAGAGCCTTTTCCGTGAGTGTTCAGGGCATTTATGAACAACAGGTTGTTGAACATGCTTTCAGTCGTCTATTTCATCCACTGGGAAGCTTATTTTTCAGCCTCATCGTAAGCTGAAGGATCAAAGCTACAAGGTATATGGATGATCATACTTTCATTGTCTGTTATCCTGATTGTTTTCCAACCAGTCTATGCTTTCAACTGTCAACAAAGTCGCTCTCCAAGTTACTTCTGTATCTTTAACATTTTCCTCGACGACATCACATTCGATCTATTACCGGACTGCTATCAAGGATATTCATGTTGATTTCTGCCCAAGTAGCACTTATACGGATTCTCTTTATACTCAATGGCTTGGTCAAGCAACTAAACTTCAGTGCTTTGATCCAGAATCATACGGATTTCAGCTTCATATTACGACGATCATGATCGAGAGGCATAAAAGAGAGGACGTATTCCCTCTTGTGACCATGGGTACTCTCGATTTCCAAGCCGTGGTTCATCAATGGCCCTCGCCTTGGTTGATGCCATGCATGTTCATCGAGGGCGATCCAAACGCGTCCTTTTTGGCGACATCATTGAAGATTGGGGGCCTGGATATTGCAGACAGGTTGGATGATCTGCGGGATTTCTTGGAGCGCAGGATATCTAAATCCAAAGATCCGTCCCCAAAGTCGAGTTTATTCGCGAAAAAATTTGATGGCCTGCAGCTTCCTCGTTTTTCAATACAAATACACTGTGGGGTCATTTGCGCACGTACGATCTGCGTGAATAACCATCATCAGACATCCAGCACATTGGAGATGAGAACAAATGGTTTGAATCTTGATATGAAGGCTGAATACGAGTCACAGTCGGCTGTAACTTCAGAGCCTTTGCCTTTTGGAGTTGCGCGTCTGATGGGCACATTTTCGTTCAGCTTAGACCCTGTGCTTTGCCATGTCCGTTCGGGTTGGGTTTCGGTAGGGTTTTCTACCGATCATGAGTTCCTTGATGATCCCCCTGTGCTCTCAATTGGGGCAATAGAAGTGGGAGGGGATCTAGGCGCGGAAGCGGAGGAAGAGCTTGCCGTTTATAGGATCAAAAAAGCGTCAATGTTTTGCGACATGCATGTTATCATTGACACAGTTTGCGTGGAACTCTGGCACGCTGACTCTGTCTCTGCGACGGTGCAACTATTGGCGACATTACCTTCATGTCCTCCATCATCCTCGCGAGGCGATGAAATCAACGTACCTGCCAAAACCATCTCATTGCCTTCTGGGATGATTATTTCATTAGCACTGGCCAAATTTATCGTTGTAGTCACTGCACCGGATATCAACCCTCAAGAGACGGATATCTCGCGAGGTATCGGGTTGAGGGCATTTATCTTATGGGAGATCTCCAACTCGGAAATGAGGTCAGATCTGAGGACTCGAAGTCTCGAAAACCTGGAATCACGAAAATTGTTAGGCTTGCCGAGAGAAAAATTGGTAGATTTAGTCGCAGCCAGAACTCTGGATCAGCCCACCGCCTCTTCTGTAGCTGCCCGGTTGTCTGTGGAGAACCTAGTTGTACGGTGTGCTGTTGCGACACAGTACGAAACGGATGATCCTTTTCTCGCTGGAAGAGACGACTTTACGCCCACGGATGAGGAATTCATTCGAATCCAATCTGTTAAAATTGATGCTTCACTTGTCGCTTCTGAAGGCGAGGAAAACCCACAGAGTGCATGTCAAGTTGTCATTGATATACCCTCAATGCGCAGTAATTTCCAACTAGGAAATATCTATTGCGCCTTGCTCGCTCTTCAGACAATGAAAGATTTGGCTCATGTCTGCAGTTCCGTCCAACCAAACGCACCCAAGTCCAGATCCTCCATCATCGACATATCTGTAAATTGCCGGATACAAGCCTTTACCCTACGGTGGGCTCTTCACAAGCAAGCTGTTGTCTCGCTTGTGGAAGATGCGCACTTGACTTGGTTTTCGGATAAGCCTGTCCAAATCGACTTCAAGTCTCTTGCATTCTGGGTACCTCCTCCAATGATGGTCAATCCATGGGAACATGATCAGGGTCAAAAATGGGATGAGTTGCTCACATTTCATCAATGGGACATTTCATTGCCTGTCGTGGATCACTCTGTCTCTGTTGCAGTTAAAGGGGAGAGTCTACGTTTGCGCATACCTCATGGATATGTACTGGCAGACCTGATAATTGATTTCACCGTTGTTGCCAAAGCAGTCAAACATCTTGTCCAAATCGTAAAGTCTGGCATGTTTACTGACATGCCCGCTCCTGAATCCGAAGGACCAAATCTTTCACCTAGTATGGTATTTGACATCCGTAGCTTCTGCATCGAAGCTATTGACGACCCATTCGAGTCAAAGCTAAGCGCGATATGGAGAATTGGATTGGAAGCAGTCAAACAACGCTTGGAACGGGAAGAGGCTTTCGCTGCTAAGCTTGTTGCTATACAGGCGGTCGGGGACAACTCAGACACGAAAGTGGTAGTTGAGGGCAGTCATGATTATCGATTTTCAGCAAGACACACTGTCTCCATCGCAGACGCACGGAGACGGTTGGACGAGGTTCACTTCTTGGACTGGAAGTTCCGTTTACAGAATATGAGGAACTCATGGTCAAAGCAAGAATCCGAAATTCTTTACCGATTATATGGCCCACAGGCCATGAGCGATAGAGCACAATTCCCCAATTCCAAGATTGCTGTTGACACGGAGGTTCCACCTCTGTTTAGGCTTTTCATCGTCTCTCTCAATTTATCCATTTCTTTGCCATCATTTCCGCTAGACAAGATGCCCGATTTTCTTTACGAGCAAGGGAAAGGGCTACCCAGAGATACTAAGTTTTCTCTCCTCATCCCTCTCCACATCAATTTCACTCTGGATTCACTACGGATCACTATCCGCGATCTTCCGATTCCTCTTCTCCACGTCCAACGAGATTCAGACTCTAGGATGCCTACCTGGACGTTTGATTCAGATGTTGTCATTGCAGAAGAGATAGGTTCTAGTCTTTCTTGTGAATGGGTCGAATGTCTTGTTCTCCCGGAAAATCAGGGCATCTATGGGTCAAGTCCTCTTTTCCTTCACGTACCGAAAACAATCATGCCTGTCAAGTCCTATGCCTGCCCAAACATCAATATAACCACATCATGCCCAACCATTCTGTCTTGGGGAGTTAGCTACAATCCTGTCATCCAGGACGTTGTGAGAATAATTGACACCATAACTCCAAATCCTCGGGACCCTTCTCCTGCGATTGGCTTTTGGGACAAGGTAGGTCACTTGGCCAAGCAAGGGACAATAAGGTCTTAATCGTCGCCCTTAATCATTAGTTACGTCTTATAGCTCATTGGAAGATCAGGTTCTCATTTGAGGGTGAAGTGAGGTGTTATCTCAAAGGCACGGTCATCTTCCCCTCTCAATAACTGAGCCCTCATCCTCATTGCTACAGGC
>Ga0153986_1000002_pt1 | contig 69558 bp, 78 predicted proteins | sample TSGA070MetaG_FD_104724 | JGI IMG/M metagenome (GOLD analysis project Ga0153986, IMG submission 104724) | Attine ant fungus gardens microbial communities from Georgia, USA - TSGA070 MetaG | ecosystem: Host-associated > Fungi > Mycelium > Unclassified | place: USA: Georgia, Alexander Wildlife... | reverse complement strand
TTCAATTCAGGTGGGTCAACAGAAAAGATCAGGGTGGACATAACGTATTTGAAGGCGGGTTCCTGGGACTTGACAATATCGGTGTGTTCAATCGATCGGAGGCACTTCCCACTGGTGGAACGTTACGCCAGGCCGATGGGACGGCTTGGATGGCATTCTACTGCCTGAACATGTAAATATTCTTATTACTCACTATGCTCGATGAATTTCATTTTTGTAGGTTGAATATGGCTTTGGAATTAGCGAAACACAATACTGTATACGAGGACATTGCTTCGAAATTCTTTGAGGTGTGTTCTCACCCCTCTTGCAATTCGGATCCCCCAATCATTTCTCCTCTTCAAAAATCTGTTCTTTTGGGACGGTTCTGCAGCATTTCATCTTTATTGCCGATGCAATGACTTACAAAGAAGGGGAGCATGAATTTACTCTTTGGAATGAACAAGACGGCATGTATTATGATGCAATCGACTTTGGGAATGGCTACTCTATGCAACTACCTGTTAGGAGTCTTGTCGGCCTCATCCCACTTTACGCGACTCTTGTCCTCGAACCGGCTGTTATAAATAGATTTCCCGGATTCAAGAAACGAATGGAGTGGTTTATCGATAACAGGACCGAAATGGCGAATAGAAATATGGCGAACATGAAAGGTGGGCTTTACACACAATCAGTATACTACTTTAGGCGTTGAACCTCCCAATAGTCGCTGGTAAGGAGCAACGAAGACTGTTGGCTTTGGCCAGTAAGGACCGGTTGATCAAGATCCTGGAGAAGATGCTGGATGAGGATGAATTCCTAAGTGAACACGGGATTCGATCGTAAGTCACACACATGATCGGAATAGACTTCACCTTGAGCTTGTGGTAGGCTATCCAAAAGACACAAAGCACAGCCGTGGGGAATGGATGTACATGGGCAACGCCATGAAGTTTCTTACTGGCCTGGTGATTCCCTCTCAGGGATGTTTGGGGGCAATTCCAATTGGCGCGGACCCATCTGTAAGCAATTTATGATTCTTCTTGTCCCTACGCCTAATACAGTTTTTTATGCAGGGCTTGCAACAAATTTTATTCTCATTGAAAGCCTCCAACGGTTCTACCAATACTATGGCAACGATCTCCAAGTGAGACATTTTTACTGGCATTCTACTTCAGTGAAGCAGTCTCTTATTCTTTTTTGGGATCAATAGGTCGAATGTCCCACTGGTAGTGGCTATTACATAAATCTTTCCTCGGTTGCTGAAGAGATCCAGCATCGTATCATTCACCTCTTTGGGCGTGATGTGGAGGGCCGTAGAGCAACAAATGGAGGAAGCACGAAGTTGGATTATGACCCCCATTTCCGTGACTACGTCTGGTTTCACGAGGTGCTTCTTGTTCCATCTTCATTCGCCCCATTCTAGTCCTTACAAACTTCCATTCTCAAAGTTTTTTCACGCCGATTCTGGCAAAGGTTTAGGCGCATCGCACCAAACCGGGTGGTGAGTGGCGTTCTACGTCTACGGGTGACAATAATGGTGATGCGTATATTTGCAGGTCTGGACTCGTTGCGTATCATATTTTACAAAGCGGAGTCAACTGCCGGACACCGAAAAGTGAGCTTGTTAACATGTTCTAAACCTACGAACTTCTGTTTGACCAATGCAACGATATAGCTCCTCGAAGTGTTGTTCATCACTACTTCGACGTACGTTTTTGAAATTATATCGAATCTTCTGACTCACAACCGTTCAACAGGAGACCATTGATCCTCATTCTGCCGCTGATGACGAACCCAAGTCAGCATACAGTGTGTTCAGTGGCGTCGAGCTTAATACTCTTGGTGACATTTCACCTGATGCGCTCTAACGCGCTCTATTGACGCCACATCGGTCTCGTACACCCCTGTGCCTCTATATTCTGGCAGCTAATTGTAGACATGACAATATATATCGTTCACCGATGAGAACTGCCCCTGGTGTCAATATTTTGAGTACATGGACTTGAATATTCAGAAAATTCGCACTGCAACCACAAATATAAAATAAATATAAAATAGAGTTGCTAGGGACTCTAAATTTGAGGGTGAATACGGTTGCCGAGTGGGACAATAATAATGATAAATTGATGGGGTCCCGGTAGGACTGTGTTGCTGCTGAATATTGAGGTATATGTGATTCCCACAGATGGGAATTCACAAGCCCATTCATTCGTAAGAACTCGGTGCCTTATTTTCTCCAATATTTTGTACCGGGAATCCATTGATGCGGGGGACAGTGCGGTCTCAAAAATTGGTGGGTCGGAATTTGGATATGGTCGCGATGTCAGTCGAGCTGATTTCATGTATTTGTCATGAGTGGTTTTTTTTTCCAACCCGGACCGAGTGACCCTCATGTGGTTAGGTCGATTCTTATATTCAACTGAACTGGTCTTTAAAAGTGCATGTGAGGCATATATCATAAACTGGGGATGATTAGTGTGTTTCTAACATGGATACCAATGGATACACAAACTATTTTCGTCCCCTGAGTGGGGCTAAAAATTGATCATATCATTTTGATCAAGGGCGATAGACCCAGCAACCGTGAGCGGCGAATTTTAAGGGCATCTAACGGTGTGGATCAGGCACGGGGTGGATACTACGAACATTACTACTGCTGCTCCTACTCCTAGGATTACTACAGATTGACTAGAAAAAGACTGGTATACAGTTGGTGCTCCCAACGATCACCAAGAAATGTGAGTCTCGATCATAATCTCTTTTTGTTGCAAGCGCGATCACTTTTTTTTCTTCCATCCGTTCACAGTAGCCAACAAACACATGTTGTTTCTTCTATCTTAAAATAGAAATCGTTCGCCATCAACGAGCTTGCGCACCCTGATGATCGTTCAAAAACGACTACCCGACTCACTTTTTTGAACTACAGGACTTTTTTGAATGATATATTCTCAGAATCAAATCTATTTATTTATTTATTGCGAGGAGGCTTGCTAGTACAACTAAAAATAAAATCTGCCGTGCCTGGACTTGGAAAAATCTTGGAAAAATCTGCTTTGTCGTCAAAAAAAGTTTCAGGGTAATGACTCAAAAGAATCTTGGTTTTGACCAAGTGATCGCACTGCCAAGTGGCGCTTTATACCCAACCCAAGGGGGATAGATGAAGGAGACTTAATGGAGACTTAATCTCCCCCCCCCCTCCTAGTTTTCCCCTCCCCCTTTCATAGCGGGTGATTGGGGGAAAAACCATGGGCGAATTTTGACTTAAGATACTGTATCTCTTTGAAGATGAACCATGTGCATAGTAATGTGTAAATAATTTCAGGATCAAGAAAAAAGGCAACAGAAACGAAAGAGTAAATCGGCGCGCACTCTATTAAGGAATACAAAACGAATGTGTCACGGTCATAAGAGACTAAAAAAGGAAAGCATAGAGGAGAACGAGCGACTAGGGATAATAAGAGAAGGCTTAGATAAGATATAGACCGGATACAGTTAGTGGGAAACAGAACGGGAGGCTGACAATAATACACAGCGATAGCAAGTTAGAATCGCTACAGTGAATTACGTATAATTAATGTGTGCATAATGCAGAGAAAAGGGAACATCCTCAATTGATTTGCAAGTGCAAAGACAATAGCAATCAAATGAGATCGCAGAGGCGGCGAAATTTCTTTGTAGACACCTTCGAACCATGGTCCTCAAGAAGTGTAATGCAGAGTAGACATGAATCAAGCGATGATTACGCTGGCAATGAAGGATTAAAAGCTGTCAAGGGATGATTCCAGGGAAAGATGCAAGAGGGATGTTCCATATTGATGAATGAATGTACAATGTCCAAGGCCGAAAATTTGAAGAGAGAACGAAGTGACATATTACATCAAACGAGCGAAGTCGAAAAAAGCTACAATCCAAACGAAGCCCATCAAATCAAGAAAAGGAAAATCAAGGTGCAGCTTTCCCGCAGGTTGAAATCGAGGGCTCCAACCTCTCATGTAACAAAAAGGGTAACCTGGCCACCAGGTCTGTATGCTTCAAATGCAATCTGTACGTCTTCTGTTGAACCCAGCGACACCATATCGCCATCCTCATCTTTATATTTGACTCTCAAAGGAACATCGTCTCTCCTCGGTCCACACAACCTAATCTTCTTCCCTACCTTGTCTACCAAATCGTCATATTCCATTGACCTCGGCACTTGAATCACGAAGATATCGTCATGGAAGTGCACTTTGATCTTCACAGGCGGCAACCGTAGCTCTTGTCCGTTTGCATGGATACCAATACCCGTCAATGACGACTCGCTTGAGCCATACGAAGTAACGGGCGACGAGCTGTTCGGTGAATACTCTGAACTGTCGCCAGTCGACTGACTAGAGCCGCTTCCACGTTTTCTACCAGTATATTCATGGTCCCGCGAAGTCCAGTTTGTTGCATGCGTAACAGGCAGTGGTGGTGGCGGGACCCCCTGCTGCGGGATATATGCGCTAGGTTGGCTTGTACTTCTCGATCGGCTAGACTGTACAGGCTGAAGAAGGTGCTGTTGCTGGGGATGTGTGGGTGTCGGTGCACGGTTATACCTGTTTTCACTACTCTCGTAACCTGTGCGTAACCGTGATGAGCTAAATTGACTCCGCAAAGGAGGTCGTTGCCCAATAGGTAGTGCATCAGACTGAGTTCGAGGAGTGGACGGTCTTTGAACTCCACCCAATGAATGAGTCGCATGCTGCTGTTGCTGAGGTGTTGGAGCTTGATTCCGCCATTGTGTCATGGTGGTACCATCAAAATCTTCAGTGTGAGCTCTTACGCGCTGATCATGAACTACTTCGTGTTGCTCGCTAGGCATGCTAAGAGAACTGAATTTTCTGAGAGGGTATATTGGCGTTCCGCGACCTGAGGTCAGGTGGCTACCCATTGATATAGGAGGAAAGTCCTCGTAGTCGTCGTCGTCCGTGAAACCATCGGGACCATATGAAGATGTACCAGTAGGATAAGCATTGATGGAATCATGACTGTCACTATAACCAGTGCCACTATATGGTTGGTTACGCGAGATCTTGGTACTGGCAGAAGCAGTACTGAATGCCGTTGAACTGCTTCCATGGGAAGTTGATGAATTGTAAGAATAGGTAGACGAGTTGCCGACGGAAACGGCTGACCGTGACGACGGCGGAGCCAATTTACCGTTAAGGCGAGCAAGTCCTCGGTCAGAACCACGACGCTGAGCATTTTCCTTGATCAGACGGTTGATCTGGGACTCCCATTTGCGCATTTGCTCCTCGTTACGGCACTTGAGTGTGAAGAACTCGAGGTCATCGTCACCCTTCCACCACACTGCAAGCAAATATTGTGTATTTACTCCAGGGCCTGCTATCAGGTCGGACACAAATTTCTAAAGAGAGCAATAAAAGCGTACCTATCGACATCCGAGGCTGTGATGGGGTTACTTGAGTAACGTTGCCCAAAAATATACGACCTTTCAAGAGAAGAGGTGTGCATCGTCGTTGATTGGAATTGGCGGCTGCGGCTGCGGCTGCATTGAGAGAAGTTGCGGTACTGGCCTGCTTCTTCAAAAGGGAATTGTTTTTGCTCATCTTTTTGCCCCCATTCTGCTGGCAAGGAGGACCTTCTTTGCAACAGAGAATGATCCTTTCGAAAAGGAAGACATGATACTCCCGGTCGAGATCAGACTTGGTGACACTGAAAATATCATCAAGAAGGAGCTCGCCGAAATTTTCTAGGTGATGGCCCTTCCAGTCATCGATCCGAGAAGAAAGACTCTTGACTGTTTGATCATTCTCAGCGCGACGCTGGGCTTCATTAATTTTGTCGGTTATACGTTTAGCAGCATCTGAACCCCCCTTGAGCTCCTCGCAGTGCGAATATGTTGTAGGCGAGAGGGTTTTAATTAATGACTGGCATGAATGAATGAATATGCTAATAGACAAGTGGAAATAATTAAATACGTACATCGAGAAGAAGAGGATATTTGCAGACGCGCTGGACGGGCTTGATAAGGAAGGCAGGCAGCTCACCCTTTACGTTGATCAAATGATTTAGAGGCTGTTTGCGTGTATTGACAAACCAAGAGTCGTCAAGATGACATATCAGACGAGGAACTGAAACTGACCATAAGTCTCTGTTCAAGGGCAAGCATGAGCTCCGAGGCACTTGTGTAGTTTGCGCAGTATGGCTCGTATACCGCAAAGTCATCCTCCTATAAGCGCCAGAGTAAGACGCTGGAATGGAACGTGCAAGTCACTCACGTTCTCAATGAAAGGAAGACCCCAGCGCTGGTCCTGCCATGAAGCTTCTGCAATACTTTCGAGGCGGATAAGGAATTTACGTTGGAAATTCAGAAGTTTATTAAGATTGGGAAAGAGGAGATGGATAGTATCCTGATCCATGAAATTGCCTTGCGCGAGTGCATTGGCGTATTTCTGTGGGCACAAAAATCAGGTGCGCTGAGGGGAACCTGACGCGCAGCCTACCTGCATGGTCTCAAGATCTTGTACATATTTGCGTTCTGTCTCGACAATCTCGCGAATAATGTTATTCCTGGCAACTTCCTTTGCATCTGTGGGATGGGGGAGATTATCTGTGGAGAGATTATCCAGGGAGACGGAGGTAGCAATAGAGATTTCGGGGACTTGGGGATCAAAGGCACTTGGGGGAAGATGGTTTACAATGGCTGTGACGGTGTTGATGACCTGACAGAGGACAAAAGTGAGCACACAGACGGCAGGAAGAGTAAAGAGGGTGACCCTGACGAGACCGTCCGTGGACTCACGGTCCCAGATGTCACGGACGGTGAATGGCTCGCACTCTGGTATGGCGCTCAGAACCTGTGCGGAGCGAATCTGTATGGCAAAGGCAACAATTGCATGCTTTTTCTCGCGGTCTGGATTTGCATCGTAGCTGGCCGAATTGAATTCTGAGTGGTCAATTTTGGAGAAGCCGGCGTCTGCAGGGAGCAGGTCAAAGACGTAGCAGAGAGAGATGCCAAGGGAGAAAAGGTCCCAGAGCTGAGTGACAGGGTCTGTTGAGTGGCGGGCGTCTGGGTTGGCAGCGAGCTGAAAGTAGCGGGAGAAGTTGCGGATGCGGAGGAGGCGAGCACGGAGGGCTGAGCACTGTTGGTAGAGGGAGGTGGACTGGTTGGCAGCCTTGTTGAGGAGGGTGTTGTTGGCGACGGGGGTATCGATGTGGAGGCCAGTGCTGGAGACGATGGACTTTTTGCGGCCTGCGACAGAAGCCATGGTCAGCGACGAGCAACAACAACAACAACCGACATTCGCCACTAGTATATCCCTCCTTCCAACTCCGCTCGGCAGTCCCCGAGAAAGTCCCCCGGCCACCTTCTCTTTCCACTGATCCGTTAATGAACAGCTACATGAAACCAACATGCCGATCTCTCAATTGATCCTGTTTGACAAGAACCACAGCATCTGTACGTTGCTGATGGTAGGACATCGTTTCCACTCAGACCAAAACCAAATCGTATCGACGCACACATATACCAAGTCCTCAGATACTATTTCACCTTTAACTGGCTCCTGTGGTTACATTGAAACGCCAAAATAGAGGCTAGAGAGCTTGGCATGACTGGAAATTTGAATCACATCGCCCCGCTAGAAGATTTATGCACTGCACAAAAGTTCCCTAGCGACCTATGATGAAACCTGTTGCTACACGTTCATTGTCAACTACGTTTTATGTTATATATGTTATATGGATGGTCACTCCTTGATGCATCGCACCATCAATTCTCGGTGAAGTGGAGACACTGCACCGCTAACAAGGGAGAACGACGTTTAGACGAGGTCCTCAATGGTCCTTGCGCGATGTCGCAACTCCAATACGCGACCTCAAGTGTGAATAATCTCGATCCAATAGTTGATCACGTGTAAGGTAAGACGACTTGATTTCCACTGTAACTAATCAATTTTGTCGGTTGCTATCGCCCGGGCCCTGATGATCAGAATTCATATGGACTGAAATCTAAAGCGATGCCCGATAATAGATTTCAGTACACAGTCGTCCTTCCACGAACATGAGGCTTCTTGTGCCTTTGTACCTTTTTGAAGGACAAAGCTGTGCTTCTGACCTCGACCCTCGACTGTCCTGTCCCTTGTGACCAATCAGACTGACCTTCCTTATTCGAGTATTTTCAATGGCTTGTTGATCTATCTTTACCTATTAGGGCAGCCCACATAGGAGATTGAATCCGACACGAAACTTTTTTCTGGGAGCGAACAGTCAGCCTGGTCAATGTCGGTGAGAACCGAATTTTAGGGACAGAAAAAAAAACACGATATGTCCGTGTGAGAGAGCTGCTGAATGTAAGCCCATGGTATTTGCACTCTCCCATTGAACTGGAAAAAAAAAATCTCGTGTAATCCAAACTCACATCGACACAGTCGAAAAACGCACGGTACATATCACGTACTCAGTTGAGTTGATGCAATCGTTTGTCAAAACTGGTACATAGCGTCAACGAATCGTTGCACACGACCTACTTGTGTTCAAACAACGAATCAGATTTCTTGATTGCATAGGCTTTCCAAGATCGGAGGTTATTCATGGTCAAGAGTCCAGGCCCATAAGCAGGACAATACGGTGTAAAACACTATAGTAAATTTAGATTAATGACCGTGATGTTCACACATGTTCTTTATCTTACAATAAAGAGGGTGGATTGATAACACAAAAAAGGACTACAATTTTCCACGCGGTGAAAGGTCCCCACAGTCTCCGAACTTCGGTATTTATGAAACGCCGACTCATGACAGTCACGTGATCAGTAAGCGTCTATGTCGCGGTGATCCGTTTCACGCCCTGGACGTTTTGAAATATAAAACATGCGGCAGAGGAAGGTCTCTTTCTCACGCGGACTGTGTTCGTACACCGCGTAATAAATTGATGAAATAAAATAAAAATAAAAATAAAAAGTCTCTTTCTCACGTAGGAAAAAGAGCGCACGTCTTAGCATCCATTGAAGTTATTTTTCACCCTCGGGAAATCTATGATCACTCCACTGTCTCTTGTTCTTTCCAAGAAACCTCTTACCGCGCTGTCTTGATGCCCCGATTTATGTTGGGTTTTCAAGACAATCCGGGGCATTTTGTCCGACTTAGACATCTTGTTAGACTATGAATCACGAAAAGCGAGATGATCGGGAATCAGGGATAACTAAAGTCCAAGATGCAGCGGCTACCTTGTGAACCGATGATTCCCGGTTAATACTTGAAATGGAGGACCCCGATAATTGAAACTCCGCTTGAACAAGCGTGGGAAACGAGAGCGAAGTGAGGGTGTCGGAAGGACGAGTAGGACTCCAACACCACTCGAGATAATTCTTTCGAGGCAAGACCCATGGCACCAGGTGGTCGTCCTAGACGCGTGCAAGCTGCGCCACCCCAATCCCCAAGCACTCAAAATGAACAGCAGGATACATTTGCCCTGTTCATCGATCCTATGATGGGTACTCCCCTCCCTATTTATGTCGGCGAAGATATTGGGGATCGGGAAAATCTTGTTCACTTGATCACCGTAAGTGCTAAGCCGATGACCACACGCTTGGAGATGATTTGGAGATGATCTGTAGCGCTTTGATCATCTGATCAAGCATTGCAATTGTTCATGTTCATGTTTCATGTTGTTCGTGTGTCCGCTCCGCCGGTCTATGCAATCAATACATAACCTTACACTCACATCCATATCTCTCTTAGGCTTATGGTGGTAACGTCGTACAAAATTATAGCGGTGTTCCTTACATTCTTGGTGAGCAATTTGATCCAATACGGCTAGGCTCTTGCTCTTTGCCTCTTTTTCTTCTCTCCTGAATACATGTGACAACTAATATGACCATCAGTGGACCCTCATAAACAGTCAGGACAGAGTCTCTACCGTCACTATCTTGGGAAGAAAGGCAAAATCGTTTTATCCTCACAATGGGTTCATGAGTGTATACGGTTAAATCAACTCCAAACGTTCCATAGCAACTATGCTGGCTGTAAGGTGACCGGACAAGAGCAGTACGAATCTATTGCAACTGTTGTAAATGGGTTTTGAATTTTCTTTTTTTCACATAGGATACATAGTATGCCGCCGGAAATCTCCAACCAACAAGCCCAACCAACGCCTCAGCCGATCCAGTCAATTCCTCCCCAAACAACTTCCTCCACCCCGCTAAGTAACCAGCCTCCGTCTCCAGAACAGACAGGTCTTGGACAAGCCTGTGACAGTGTACCACCTTTACCGAGGCAGAATGGTATACCTGCACAACATGCGGCAATCGCATCCATGCAAGGACACAGACCAGGGATTCCACCAGTACCACCTGGAATAATTGCAGCCACTGTCTCTGTAGACGGTTTGACTCTCGCACCTTATGCTCTTTTTAGTCAAAGTATAGGCGCCCCTGTATCTGGTGCCGGTATTCCACCCCAGCCGCAAGCAAATACAACTACAGGTCCCTCGTCTTCCCCTCGTGTCCAGCCTGTCCAATCAGAAGGGGCGCCACCGCCACAATGGCCAGGTACCACAGGCATTGCGCCTTCGCAGACTCATCTCAATCCTCCGCCCCCGCCACCTCCGGGTCAAGAACACATGATGCATCGACCACCACCACAATGGGATGGATATGCTCATCCAGGCCAAAGTATTCCTGGCCCTTCGACTGGTGAAACCTACGAGTACCGCTACAGAGATGATGGCAACGAACAGTGGGTTCCAACCCACGGTTACTATGAGCCTGGGGTACGTCCAAAGAAATTAGGCTACAACTTTGATGATCTCGAATGATTTTTTTCCAGTATGAACAAGCCTACCAGCCCGCTTATCCTGCTGATATGCCTAATCATGATGTTGTTGCCCCGATGTCTGTGCCATCTGCACCTGATGGTGGTTCACAAGCTGATCCATCGATACAACCTGAGGCAGGCGAAGATCAACCGCGAGGTCGAAGACGTCCTCGGGCACAGGTTAATATCACTTGTCTCGCATTGATATCGATCAAACTGATATATGTCTTATATAGCAGCCTTCTGCTGCGCCTGCATCAAGTTTGGTTATGAATCGGAATACAGTAGCTAGGTCTCCGACACCTCCATCTCGTATTGTCAAGAGTACATATGGTGGAAATTTGTTTACTTCAGACGACGTGTTATATCTCAAAAAGTATATTGACTTTTGTCGAGAACAAGGTCTAGTCCTCAGGTGAGTTTGTTCACTAAAATGATTCAATGCTCATTGTGCTCATTGTGGTTCGTCCAGTTTGCGTGAGATATGCGAACGTATCGCCATCAGAGCACCTCATCACACGTATGCTGGACTTTGGACCTTGTTTAAAGATTAGTCTTGACCTTTCGATAGGTTCTACTCATGGCGTCGCTATTGCAATAAACACCAAATTCGCCTAGGTGGATACGTCATGACCAACACCACAAACACTAGACCTGAAAATCGACTAGGAGAGCCAAGTGATGGCGATTGGGAAATCAGTGTTTCTGACACAGAAGCTACCATTCAAGCTGGGGCCTCAACAAATCCTATGTCTGCTAATGACTCGTTGTCACAACCACGTAAATCGAAGACACCTCTGGATCGGTCACCAACACCTCCTAGAGCTCTTTTCAGGAGTACGACTGGCAAAGGTGTGGCATTCACTATGCAAGATAGAAGTTTTTTGATAAGTTTCATGGAGTATCGAAAGTAAGCGTCTTTTCTTCTTTTACTTTCTTCCCTAGTCGATGATTGGCTTGCTCAGTGTGTTTGTTTTGTTTTTTGTCAGGTCTCGAGGACATTTAGATATGGTCCAGTTTTGGAAAGATGTCGCTATGAAAGCACCACATCATTCTAGGGCCTCTTGGATGAAATATTGGAGGAGACATAAACATGAGTTTAATCGTACGGAGAGCGACGATCCGTTACCACCAGCTCCGGAGAAGAAGATGCGGTATAGTAGGCAGGATGATGTTTTGCTGGCTAAATTTTTTCAAACGCGGCCAACGGGTACATCTGATTCGATATTCCAGTCCTTCGGACGTAAGGTATGCATTTTTTTCTTTCTCCTTTTGAAAAAACGCCGTGGCCTGATGTTCTATGTTGAGTACCCACATCATCCTTGGAAGGGCTGGCAGGAGCATCATCGAATACATAAAGCCAAGATTGACAACCTTATTGCCATGTTGCAGAGGGGAGAAAATATTGATGAAGAATCATAAGATACTTCTGTGTATCGATGTTATTACTCTTCCGGTACTGCAGAGCATGGAAATTTCCATTATGGAAATCATTTATATCATTTATTTTATATCACAAAGAAATTCAAATTTGTTTAGCAATCGGCCCCTAGATAGATCTTATTGTATCTCCCCTGGAGATAAGATACGAGAAAAAGGCATATGGGCTGTAGGCTGCAACCAGTTTTTCGCATCATATTCGGCATATGGAGGAGAATCGATCATATGAAATGTATAGGCGAAGCGAGTGTTTGGACTCGTGTTGGTTCCGGACTTGTGAAGCACTGATCCATGGATCAGAACCAAATCGCCTGAAAGACGGATATTAAACCAGTCCATCGAGTTCAAACTACGAATGGAGTTACCTGGATTGCAGGTTTCTAAGATGTATTCTCGCTTTGTATCTCCAGTTGAAGCTTTTTGCTCTTCGGGGATCGAGAGTTGTTCAAAGCCTGTACCACCATTTGGAAGACGAACAAAACGTTTTGTGATAGGCGAGGTACGATGTGAGCCTGGAAGGAACGATAAAGCACCGTTAGAGGCTGTGCACTGTTCAAGGGCTATCCAGAAGCCTAGTGCCGTTGGGGGGTTTGTATACTAGAAAACGGGGTGATCGGAGAAGCAGTTAATGAGTAAAAGGATCTTACTAGGAAAGTCCTATTGGTAGCCGTACAATTAGGAAGTACTTCTGGAAGAGGGCACATCATGGAGCGTACGAATCATTATGCTCTGGGACTATGATTGGGGGCTAGTCAGTATTAGTACGACATTTATTACGAGCCTTGAATACCTTCTCCACCAACTTCCTGCTGCTTGGTGATAACCATACTCTGTAGAGCTAGAAGACAGTCAGCGCATCGTGGAGGGGAAGAAGAGGGGGAAGAACGTACCAACAGGGTCATGATGGAACTTGAGGTCACGGACTACTGATTTTAGACAGTCATTCTCGAGTGTTACTCCCCGGAATAGAGGGTCGAGTTCATGTAGAGCTTGATGAAAGTAGCAAGGAAGGAAGGTTTTGTAACGATGAAAGCCGACGAGATAGGCAGAGGAGACCGTTCAAGATTAGCACGGGGTGATAGACTACAGAACGAGAAACGTACCGTGGCCGATTTTGTTCACGGCCTTCTGCTTGGGCCGATTGAGCTTCCCGTCTAGATCGACAGCGTCTTCTTCGAGGAAGAATCGACTATGAATTTGGTTAGTAAAAGTGGTAATTGGATACCTGAATGACATCATACATCTTGTCACCAGAGGACAGAAAATAGTCATCTCCAACGTGATTATCATCTCCGGTGGTGAATTTCGTCTGAAGTGTTGAAGCCCAAGTCAGAAGAGAAGAAAGGATGGCAGATCAATTAGTAAAAAAGCTAACGCACACGAGGGTGAGAGTCGAGGTCAAATTCGTCAAGCAGCTGTTTTGACCGAATAAGTAAAGCATCGGCCTGTTCTTGGCTCAGGAAGTTCCGGATGACCAGATATCTGAAATGAAGGCCAGGTTAAGATGGAATGGGTTCGATGTATAGTAGTAAGTGGTAGATTGTCCCATGTCCATGCACGATACAGGTGAATTTCACATTTACGGCAATATGGAATTGCAATGTCTAAATTCACTTACCCATTTCTGTGAAACTAGGAAATGTGAGTGGCTGAATCCTGCGGGGTAGAACAAGACATGGCGTACCTTGTTGATTTGTTCTTGGGTGAGATATTCGAGAGCCATTGCTGCGGCTGAGACACGGTGTACTGTTGTTTTGTCTGGGGATAAAAGTAGACCATTATCTAATCTTATCTAGAAGGGCTATATTCTTCTCTCCACTTAGATTTGAGTTAGAAATGCAAATTTTTGAATTTTCACAGACAGAGTGGGCTCTGACGCGTCGAAATAGCTTCACGAACGCGATAAACCCAAGGAGAAGGCTGGAGAGTGTGCTTGAAGGACGTGAGCGATTTGCACGTGCAATACGCGTCGCGTTGACGCGTCTGATGGGATCGTCGGAGTATGAATTTGGAGTTTACTTGAATAGCGGCGCGCTTTTTCCTTTCTTCATCTCTCTTACTTCAAGACTTTGACGGTCTCCAGACCTTGGCTAGCCTGTCACTGCCTATGTCGACAGCACGCGTAAATCGTAGCTCCATTCTCGGTAAGCGTGGCCACCAGCAACAGGTGAAATTGTCATCGAGCTCGTCGCCATCCAAGTCGGCAGGCCAGCTCCAGACACCCGATTCCACACCTCTTCCTAAGCGTCCTCGGGTCTCGCTCGTCTTAGATGGCGAGGGGAATAAGGAAAATGTACCCCCTTTTTCTCCGCGATTACTCACACCCGATCCATCCCCTGTGGCTTCACGAACCACACGTGCTTTGCGACGTTCCGGAACGGATATCATCCCTTCCTCGCGTGCCCGACATGGTAGGCAATGTCTCTTCCAGCTTCCTCGCTTGGTACTGACACTGCGGGGCAGAAGCTCAACGGCGCGCGTCTGCATCGACCACATCGTCCGTCAACACAATGTTTGACTCTCTATTCTCTTTTACTACTCCGCCCTCCACACCAGTATCCCTCCCTTTGCACACCCGTGCTCGCACTCTTTTACGTGCTACATGCAACAGTGCTGATAACGAGATCGCCGGACGCGACACTGAACGCGGGGTAATCCGTAATTTTATAGATTCTTTCGTGGATGATTCCGCCATGGGCGCAGATGATGCAACTACCAACCTCTACATTTCTGGCTCTCCTGGGTGTGGTAAAACTGCCCTTGTGAACTCCATTCTCAGTGAATTGAGCCCGGAAGCTACTGGTATTAAGATCATCTTCATCAATTGTATGGCCTTGAATGACCTTGATGGTCTCTGGGAACGCATGTCCGAAGAGCTTGATGCAGCCCACAAACAAGGTTTTTCTCCCTCTAAACCTCGGAAGGGAAAGGGCAGAGCCGCAGTTGAGGCTCTTTTATCCAGCCTTCGAACAAAATGGTACGTAGTAGAGTGATAACAATTCTGCAATGATTCTAATGTTATACTATGCTAGCGTCTTGATTTTGGATGAGTTGGATCACATCACCCCTAGTGCTCAAGCTCTGATGTCTCTATTTTCCTTACCTGCTGAAACTCCGTCAAATATACGTCTTATCGGTATTGCCAACACGCACACTTTGACCTCAGCATTATCTTCCCTCAATGTTCAGACCGTTCACTTTGCACCTTACACATCAAACCAATTGTTCGACATCCTGCAGATCAGGCTGCAGTCACTGTATAATGGTCGCTTAGATTCTGCTCAGGCTGACCCCCACAAATTTCTTCCCATGCCCACCCTTACGCTCCTGACGAAGAAGATTGCTGGTATGACTGGTGATGTCCGCAGTCTATTTGAAGTGCTCCGCGGCGCAATTGACATTGCGGTGGCACCTTCGAAAAAGGCCACTGTCGCTAGTGCCGATTTCTCCGCTGTCAGCGTTACTCCCAGCCATATTCTTACCGCTCTCAAAGCGTTTAAGCCTTCATCCGCCAAACCAGCGATGTCTGCTTCATCAGCCCCCGTTGTCAGTAATAGTGAGACGGTTACCAAAGTCAAGAACCTCAATCTCCAGGCGCGCATCGTTCTTCTCAGCATCGTTCTTGGCTCTAAACGCTTAGAAACTGGTCTCAACCTTTCGGGTTCTCTGTCAAGTACATCATCTCCACGAAAACCTACTGCAATCTCGCCTAGACGGTCCACGTCGTCCACTACTCAGCCGTCGATGTTCTCAATGGATACGAACCAGCTTCACACGTACTACACAACTATCCTTACACGGAATGATTCTAACGTCTTCGATCCTACCAGCCGGAGTGAGTTTGGTGACCTTCTGAATATCCTCGAGGGAAACGGTCTTGTTTGCTCTTCAACAACGTCTATTGGAACCTTGGCTGGATCTGGCCGCAAACAATTCGGTCGCACACTTTCATTCGCTGGTGCAGGGAAGAACAGTGGTGCTGGAAGTGTGCGTCTCGTAGAGGGTGTCTGGTGTGACGAGATCTTGCGTGGATTGGGTATCAGCAATGTCCTGCAGGAAGATGCCGAAGTTGATATATGTGAGGAAGAGGTCAAGGTTATTTGGCAGCGCGAACAGGCCAGGAATGCAAGAGACGTCGAGGCAAATGGCATTTCACCGAAAGGGAGTCAGGAAGACGTCTTCTCTGATGCCTTTGAAGTCTAGGTTTACGAGTTCGTGCTGGTTCTCATTCTCGTTCTCGTTCTATTGACTTATGCTTATCACTATGACTCATGTAATTCCTTCACTTTCATTCTTAGCTACGCTCTAATTGCATTTTGATTCCACCACATTTGTATTCCTATCCTCGCATTTTATTTCGTCTGTGGCTTTGTTTAATTTCATCATCCTATACTTTCCATTTGTTTTGTGGCTTTTTGCTCTTTCTATGACTGCTTTACCACAGTGTCTTGATTGTTTCATCCTATGCCCTCGCTTGTTATACCTGTTTTTTTTTAAACATCCCATGCATTTCCGTATTCTACCGCTACGGAGGTAGGAAGAAGAGATCGAAATATTCCAGAAAACTCTAAATAACGTCCATAAAAATGCAATCTACATCTAGTTGAATTAGAATGTACTTGAGAACAGGTTATGTCTAACTCGGTCTCTGGCAAGCTTGAAGCTCATGAACTTGAAATATCGCCAGATTGCTCAATCTCATTCACAGGTGAAGTAGATTACAATCCATTTGAATTTATAGGAGACACCAGAGTCATCTTGACCTTGCCTCTTTGCGTGTTCTTATCCTTCTCAACTTCAATATTGACCACTACCTTGTCGAATACTGAAATTTTCACCTCCCCAGAAGGACCGGGAACTGTGATCATGTAATTTTCAGGGTCAAATTTCAGATCTCTCTTAAAGACCACCAGTCCTTCAAGACCCAACCTATCATAACCAATACATAAGAATTCAAAAACAAAACTTTTTTTTTCCAATAGAAACTCACCTGGACACAAAGACGCTCACGCCATTCCTGAAAGTACGAATAACGAATGCTTCTTCTTGGATACCATCTTTTTCAACCTCTCGTCCATTCGTCGCTTTCGTTTTGAGAGCTAGGCTGACGTAAAATTCGACACTGGCACGACCCGCCATTTGAGCCATACGATGACGTCGGTTTAACACGCCCATGATACGTTCAACGAATGTTTTGGAATAAAGCGAAGGATGGAGGGGTGCGTAACCAATCGATGCTGCGAGTTGTCTGTGGGCGAGAACATCTGTAGAAATGATATGAGAGAAGGTTCTTCTTCCTTGGAGGAGTATATGAGTTTCGGACCTGCGTAACGACGGATGGGACTTGTGAAGTGCGTGTAAATAGGAGTAGCGAGACCGTAGTGTCCAAAGGTATCCCTTGGTACACTACCTGAACAGAAATATTCCGCAGAGAGCATGCAACGTGTTGCCATGATACGGACAAGAGTATTAAATGCCGGCTCTTTAGGATCCTGCACCCTTGTTATTCAAGATGATTCCAACGACAGAAGATGAACTTACTACACATTGATCTAGCGAATCGGCCAATGCACTTGAGCTAGATACGTCTAGATTGATGCCCTTCTTCTTGAGTAAAACATCGTGTAATTTTTCGAAATTTATTTTCGGAGGAGGCATATGTCTCCGTAGAACGGCTGTGTCAGGGAAAGTTTCTTGAATCTTTCCAGCGACGCTGATATTCGCGAGAAGCATAAACTCTTCTACTAAGCTATTTGTCTCCCGAAGCTCCTTCTGCTCTACATCAATGGGATCAGAGGACTCTGAGCTGTCAAGATGAATCATAATATCAGGTGAGGCAAGATTGAGAGCACCAGCTTTCAGACGTTTTTCCTTGAGCTTTATTGCAAGAGAATTGAGAAGCCGAATAGAATGTGTAAGATCATCTCGCTGGTTTCTGAATCATGAATCCAAATAAGGAAAGGGAAATTCAAGAGAAGGTAGTGACATACGGATCATCTTTGCGAATCTGAGCTTCTTCGTAAGTGAAAGCTACCTTGGAGGCAATCACTGACTTGGTAAACCGAACATTTACAATATCGGCATCGGGAGTCAGTTCCTAAGGTATATGTAAGCAAGTGAATAGATTTTCGTGTCTAAAAATTGTACCCAGATTGCGGAAAATGCTAAACGTTCCACGAAAGGCCTAAGGGAGCATAAGTTTGTACCCAATAACGAGGGTAGCATGTCGATGCGTTTGTCTACAAGATATACAGTTGTTCCCCGGTCCGAAGCTTCTTTATCCATAGGGGTGTCAGCATGCACAAAGTGTGACACATCCGCAATATCTAATTTGAACAGCTCAGAGCCCTCAACAGACAAAAAGCACCATTTGACTCACGGACACCAGCTTCAATATTGCCACAGGGAAGAAGCCGAGCATGAAGGGCATCATCAATGTCCTGACATCCTGAACCACAGTGAGAGAACGGATAGCGCAATCAATGAGTGAGACAGTACCTGGAGGATCAATGCTACAAACTAGAAGTTGTCTCAAATCTTCTCTATCTTTCCAGATGTTATTTGTATCATCACCCTTGGGAGGCACAACCCATTGTTCCCCCTCCGGCGGCAAACAATCTAGAATTGCCTTCCCGAATGGCCTATACGGCACATCAAATTCTAACAGCAAACTTTCTTGTTCTGCCTCCTTGCTTTCCACCTTGCCAAGTGCCCTCACAAAATGACCCTCCGGATATCGCGAATTGACATCCCAACGATCAATTGTGACCACGATCTTCTGACCAATCAATATCGGAGCTTGTCGTGTCCTCAGGCGGATACGGGGGAGTGATTTTGATACAGGGATAGCAAATACTGTTTGTTGCGCAAGGGAGGTGACGTTTTGGGAGGTTAAGGAATCACTTTCAATGTGACAAACGTAGGCGCGCCAGTTGCGCTTAATGATACCCACGACACGACCTGTTGGTTGTTTTTCGGCGGATACTCTTGCATGTTCAGATTTGATATGACGCGTCTCGCGAGCTGTGACTTCGTCATTGTCAGATTCACCTTCCTCGCCAGATCTCTCAACGTCATCGTCCTTCAAGGTAACTGGAAGAGCTGTGGACAAAGAGGAAATCAATGAAAGATAAAACTCACCATCTTGATCAACAACCTCATCTCCTGGTGCTCTCCACTCCTTTTCATTGAAAACTTCGACTACCACAATATCGCCATTGACTGCCCTGTTCATGTTCTCGCGTCCGATTAGGAGGACGGATTTACTGAATGTAGGAACCGGGACGCTTCCCTAAAAGGACATGGGATTCGTAATACTTGAGGTATGGCGATCTTACCTCGAGATAGTTATATTGATTGGCATTGAAATGTCCTTGGTGAAGTTGACCTGCTTTCACCCCAGCAACAAGTACAGCCGTGGGCAGATACTAACAGGGTCCATAAGCGGGATGGAATAAACGGCAAAGGACCCACCTCAGGGTAAAGAGGTTGCCTAGCGCCAACTGCCTTGGTTGGTTCAATTTCATCTGAACCGACTGCAGAGAGTAAGTCTAGAAGCGCATCAGCATGAGGCATACCCTCCACATAACTCTTCACTGGTTCAATCAGTCATATAGAAAACAATAAGATAAAATTTTTCTACCAGATATGACTGGTATGCCCGACTTGTCTGCAGTCTGACGATTTGCTGCATCTTCTGTCATAAGAACCACAGTTGGAACTTGGGATGCTTGTCCACGGATTGGGGATCGAGTTTTCGGCAGATGACTGTTGTACCACTCTGTAGCTTTTCTTATACCTAGACTTGGATTTAGATTGAAGTCTGGCATAGGTCATCGATGCAAACCTCTGTCGTTCCGATCATTTGGAGTTTCATTTTCCCTACGTATGATTGCAGTTTCACTGAGACGGATGAGAACTTGGCCTCCTGACTTAAGACTGAAACGTACGATCTATACTCATTGTAAAATATACATATTTTCTTCTCCTCCATTTTGGAGAGCGCCTTCAAACGATTGTATAGTGGTAACGACCGATGTCGGACTTCCTCCACTACAGTTTGCAGTAGGATAATTGGGGGCGTAAACAATGTCGACTCGATCAGGTCCATCTGTGCATTCTATTCAGGGATGTGAAAGAGTATATCCTTCACAATACGTACTTGGGAAAGGAAAACGTTTGTATCTGGTAGGATAAAATGACCACCAGGAAACAATGGATGTGGGGCGCCTGCCATAGGAAGAGCACTCTCGGAAGAATGACACGCTGGGCAGTTTTGAATGCCGCAGGAGACGTCATCACGAAGATACCGTTCGCGGAGGACTAGCAAGACATGAGGAGAAACACTGGATGAGAAACGCCGTTCTCGCCTTTGATCACCTTTCCTCGTGCTGTTTTCTTGAAGAACTTGCGCTGTGTGACAACAGCCTCTGACTGGGGTCGTTTTCTAATAGTAATCTTTTGCTCTGACATGGTCGGTTGATGGATAGAACTAAACACATCCCTATTTGGAAGTGCGGTTTTGATATTCAATATCGCTGGTGGTAGGTCCACATCATTGACGGTGGTTTTGTTCTGCGTTTTCCATGTCACCACACATCTGGGCCCTAGTACACGAGCACCACTCCTTCCCCTATAAAATCTTCTGCTCTCGTCTCTAACAATACTCACCCCACTCTTCCAATGGGTAATCCAGAATTCAAGTTCCCCAATGTCATAAATCGGTGGGTCTGTTCGCTCAATGTTGGCCCTTCTTTTAATGTTTCCCAGTGTCCTCGGCCCGCGTTCAGGTTCTCATGCCAAAACATTCATTTCGTCTCCTCCTTCCAAGAAACTAGTGCCTGCCTATTTGCAGCGCTCAAAATCCCTTTTGGCCCGATCTATCCAGAAAATCAAGGCCAAAGCCTCATCTATGAGTACGACATCCGTGGATGAGATTTCATTCTCGAGTCCGATGCCATCTGAACTTTGTTCACCCATGGGATCGGACTTTTCAAAGCTGGAGCAGTGGGACCCCTTGAATGGGGGAGACCCCTTCGGTCCATCGCCTATGGAACTAAGCCAGGCTCTTGACTTTGCTCCTAATCGTTCAATTCCTCTTCGATCGCAAGCGCTACCAACCCAACTCGGAGTAAACTCTACCTCGTCACTTTCTAAAACGTGTTCACGTGAAAGCATCTCGAACTCCGATCCGCATGACTCTAGTCCAACTGCTCTGGATCATCCCATTGACCGTGTTCTTGTTCAATGCTCAACCACTTCTGGTCCTGGAAATTTGTTTTCTTCATCTTCGGCAAGTTTGGTAACCTGGCAGCCATCACCATCATCTCTTCTTGCACGTCCTCGTAGTCACAAGCTCTTATCTGGGCCTCAAGCCCACCACAGAAAATTCTCATCACGACGGCTTTCCTCTAGTTTCTCACTACAAGATCTCAAGTCCAACTCATCTAACAAATATCACACGAGGACCCTCTCACCGTCTTCCCCTTCTTCATTTACAGGTCATCAGCCAGGTTTAGAATATAGGGTTGTTCGTAGATTGAAGCATGCCCGCAGTCGCAGTCATGTGCCTATTGGAACACCAGAGTTCTGAATTTTCCGACGTCTGCTGAACCTAGTTCTCTCGAGTACTATTTATGAACTCCTTATGAAGTATGCTCTATGAATAACATGCTCTTCTTTGTGTATTCTTTCAACATGCGGATGCCAAGCGGTCCGCAAGGAGCGATCTCCGATTAATTCACGAAGGCTCAAATGTTCACGCTTAATCTTCGGTCAAAATATGAAATTCCGGCTAGTGTATTGATCTGAACAGAATGCCAGCATTGATTATTGGACTGCGAGATCTACTTCTAGAGTGACATTCTCGCTGACAATGGCAACAGTGCTTTTTTTGGAATTTAAAGGTCAGTCATCCCTCCCACTCATCAATCTCTCCAGCGAAGAATTTCACACCTGGTACTTGATTTTCCGTGGCCGTGTGAAGCAAACCTACGCGGGGCTGTCACTCAATCTCATAAGTACGGAGATCTAGGATTTTGAGACTACCCAGCGCCCCATTCACACTTGCGATGTGGAAAGCATTTCTGAGTCTTCTTGTGCTTGCTGTTTCTGGATATGCCTCCAGTGACTGCACTGGAACCATTAATTCGATGGCTGGTATAGACCCTTTTGAACTTCTGCTGAATGACTGCATTCTGATTGCATCCCACCTAGACGTCACAGCTGCTGTAGCCTGTACGACTGTTAACGTCAACAGTTTCCAAGTCCCAGCTGGTGAAACTTTGTTGCTGAAACTTCTTGACAACACCCAAGTCAATATACGTATGGTCTTTGAACTCATTTACCAATCAGAATACTTATTCGACGTCAGTCGGGGACATCACTTTCGCACATCAGAATTGGGCAGGTCCCCTTTTCCAAGTCAGGTAAGGCACTTCTTACTGTTCAACAAACTGTTGCTGAGGAAATGGCAGTGGCAAATCAATCACGTGTAAGCTCGTCGTAGGCTACCCATAGTTCAAGATCTGATTGATGATAGTCAACGGAAATGGTCACACATTTAATGGAAATGGACCTCTGTACTGGGTAAGAAATACTATTCTGAAGCTGTGATAGTTCTCTCTTGACGACTTGCTCTACAAGGATGGTTTGGGAGGTAACGGTGGCGTGACTAAACCAGCTCCAATGATGAAGTTTGTATTGTTCACTTCAAGCTCAAGTTTGATGATAACTTGATTTTCCAGGATCTCAATGTCTGGAACGTTCTCCGTAGGCTCTCACCCTGTTAATCAGATATGTGTTCTATGTACTCATCATACGAATTAGAATGTCAAAGTACTCAACTCGCCTGCCAGGACCTACTCTGTTTCTAATCCTGCCCCTCTTGTTATGGACGGACTGACAATTGATAATTGTACGTTGAGATCATAACTTCGTTGGCCACTCTCGTTCACGGATCACTTCACAGCTCTCGGTGACCAGCCAAATTCCAACAGTAACGGACTTGCTGCAGGTCATAACACTGATGGCTTCGATGCAAGCACCGAAGACCTCACCATTCAAAATAGTGTTATTATGAACCAGGTTCAGGATCAATTTTTCTGAAGCATGGAATGTTGGCTGACCAGATATAGGATGACTGTCTCGCTATCAACCGTGGTTCTAACATTGTTTTCAAGAACAATCACTGTTCCGGTGGTCATGGAATTTCTGTCGTAATTTTTTTTCCTTTCTGAATGGTGCCTTTGATGACAATATTACTCAGGGATCCATAAATTCTGGCGTGACTGTCAACGGAATTACTATCACTGGCAATACAATCACGAACAAGTAATATAGATTCATATGACTTTGCATGGCATTGATTGACCATACCTTCAGTGACCAAGCTCTGCGCATCAAGACTGACGCAGCCGCCAGTGGAAGTACTGTCACAAACATTACATACTCTGTGAGCCCTCAATCAACTGTTTAGCCTGTGATCCGACAATCTGACTTCAACGAAATGTAGGGTAACACTGCTACCGGTTGTAAACGATTCGGTGTCATCATTGACCAGGTTCGAGTTCTTCAAAATTTTTACTCTACTCACATTTAAGAAATCCGATACCAGAGCTATCCATCTACTATTGGTACTCCCGGTAGTGGCGTGTTGCTTTCTGTAGGTTGTATCTATGTTCTCTCGACCTGCTTTACTTAAGTGTTTTCATATCCGTAGGCCGTCAACTTTGTGTCGCCTCAAACCTCAATCACAGTCAATAGTGGTGCTGAAAGAGTGGCCGTTAATTGTGGCGTCGGCTCTTGCACAGGTATGGAGCCGAGTCTTCCGGTCAGGACGAACTTTCTGATTTCATTATACTTGTTCAGGAACCTGGAACTGGTCCAACCTCAAAGTTTCTGGTGGATCTGCAGGTAAGATACACCGATCCTTTTCCAAGCGCTCTTTCTTGATAATGACACTATAAGGTAAAATCACCAACTTCAATGGTATCACAGGATTCAGTCAGTAGATGAATCAATCTGCTACTACGTCATGTACTGTGAGCCTTGTGTATTGCCAAACAAAAGTGTTCTTAGCAGATGATTATGATTACACTTACCAACAATCAATCTACGGTAACTTCTACGCCCAAGTCATTGACCTTCTCCTGTACTGCACCTACATGCTTGCATTGAATAAATCGAACAAGGTTTATCTTGGGATGTCTGAGGATAAACGAGACAATCTGTTGCAAAATAGCTGGACCTGCTTGCTCGTTGAAATCAATGTGAGTAAAGGCTATTTGTTTAAGCCGGGGATAAGGTAATAAAGCGGTGTCCGTGACCCCCTTGTCGAGAGTCATCCCCAATCCCACACAATATGAATCAGTCGTCAACTTCAAGAACTCGTATATCGTCGTGGCCTCTTGCAGTCGCAGAGCATAGATTTCTTGAAGCAGAGATAGCGGGATTTTCACGAGATGAAGCCAATGATTGAATCGTGGGCTCGACGTTAATAACTTTGCCAAAGAAAAGGTTAAAGATGAGAATCCACCCTGAGACCGAAACCGAAGAACAGCAGCTGACAAAAGCTCTTTCACTGTGAGTGCCGCTGTATCAAGCTCCTGGTAATAACTATCATCAAATTTCAGATGGATGTCCAATTTAATCACGCCTTCCTCGGAAACCTGCAGATAGAGCTGAGTAGAAGTAGCTTTAAAAGAAAGCGACCGGTTATGAAAAGAAGGAAAACGCTTTTCATATCGCAATGAGTCGGCTTTAAGGAACTCAACCACAGCATCAAGGGAAGGTCCGACTCTGGTGTCGTAGGTTGCCATCCGTAGGACACATGTAGGAGGGATGACGAGACCCCGAAACACATCCCCACATGAAAAATAGCTACCTTTAAGCTCAAGTTCTCGAAGTCGCGGTAAATGAGTGAGGTGAGACGAGAGATAAGTGTCGTAATCTTTGACGTCAGACGACGGCAATAGGAGATTATCCCGTCTAATGCAATTGATCAAAGACAGCTCCTCGAGATTAGGGAAGTTGCACAGGGAGGATAGCCATTCAGAAGAGGTTCTAGATCCCCACGAATGCCCAACATACAGGGAAGTCAATGTTAACATCAAGTGTGCCGGAAGAGGGATAGGGGGTCCTGTCAGATACAAAGAACGAAGCGATGATAGACATCCGGGCATAGAAGTGTCTTTTGACCAGCCCCTCAGGCTCTCCTTCAAACGGGAACGAGAGCAGCTACATGTGACAAGCTGCAGTTCCTCTAAACCATGAAGGTCACGTAGATGGCCCAAGACCTGACTCGCAAGGTGTGGCTGTTGGACGTTCGCAAAAAAGCGTTGGATTCGGTTCGTTTGTGCAACAAGGGAAAAGTTCTCTTCCTTCGTTCCTTGTGGCATGAAAACAGTAAGCGATCGACCCTGACTACGCTTCAAGACCTCTTCGATCCACCAAATTCCCGTAGATAGATCCACGGCATTGCACCACATTTCCGGACAATTGAGCGCAACCGCTCGCCATCGGTAACAGACTTGACCCAAGTATCTTTTTACATCACAAAATTTTCTAAGGAGGGCAGGATAAATCGCTGCATGAGGTGGAAGGACACCCATCATGAAAATTTGACGTAAAAGTTCATTAGGGAGTTGCGATATTTGCTGCTCCGCGTTCTGAGCCCTCAGAGACTCCACGTCTAATAGCGCAATGTTTGTTTTGTCGCATAACATAACTTCAACTGAGTCAACTGGATTCCTGCTATTGACACCTAGTGGAGTGTCCGAGTTCTGAGGGACCACATGAGGTCGATCATAAGCCGGATGCACACCTACTTGAGCTGTTTGGCATTGAAGGACTTGCCTTGGTAGCATTTCTGAAAGGTTTTCCATATTTGCGACGATTTTTGAGTATCTCGAGGAGGAAAACTGCAAGGCACCTAATAAGATGGGTCGGTCGTGGAGAAATCGGCATTCCGCCGTGAATTTGGACGTATCAGTAGAGGTTTTTATGTACTCGGGCGCTCGATGACATTAGGATATTGACAGTAACATTTCTCTTTTGATGCCGCCGACCCTTCCTTTATGATCATGGTCCCATACAGTTCTGCCATTACTATAGAACTAGTCCTTGCAAATATACTGCCATCATCATCGAACACGATTACGGATCGAGGGGATCAAATGGGTTAGACTACTTTACTCGACACATTTTTTTAATTTACAGTGGGTCCGTTTTCATATTTACGGATTGATGATTGAAACCACAAGGTTGAAGGTTGCGCTATTACAGCGGCTTATAGTACTACAAACAACCTTGTCAGTACTTTCCTCAGTTTCCGTGCTCAAGACCCAAAAAATCTCCCAGCAAAAGTGGAAAAAAACGATGTACCGTCAATTCAGGAATCATCCATTGAGTTGCTGATCACATCACACCGAGGGTTTGATGATGTAACGTACACGTTGTATCCACTAATACTGTGAAGATATACAGGGATGTGAGTATCTAGATATATGAACCACCATCTTTGTCAACTTGATATCTGGAGAGCCTTCAACCATGGTATGCGACATCATCGTTCGTCCCGTTGCAAGGAAACCAGCTCAAAAGTTGCTGTATCTTTCATCATGACACCGAGGGCACTCAACAATGATTCACCAAATCCGCTTCACCATCGTATACCTCGTCAAATCCTCTAATTTCAATCTCTCCTTCTTGTTCAACCCTTGTCCTGGTTTATTCTCTCCCATGTCGGAAAGTCGAGGAGCATCGTCCAAACTATCATCGACATATTTCTTCAGATTCTTGTTGTATATCTACCGAAACTTCAGCAAAGGATACCGGACGGGCGGATATGGTATATACCCTTTCATCGCCCCCTTCCCCGATGGGGTCTCTACCGAAGTCATTCACAGCGTCCGCAGCTCCTCGCTCTTCCATGCCTGCCTGTCGCCGTGTTGCATAGGTAATCAAGTTCACACCGAGTATAGTCTTAATGACCACAAAGCTGGTTGGGTGACTATGAGGACTAACGGTGCATCAGCGAGGATGGGCATACCAGAGCCAAAATAAAATAGCCATGATCCCCAATGTAGCATATTCGATAGCGTTGGCGCTCTGAAAAGACAAGGAGAATGTGTTAAAATCAAGATTGTATATGGAAAGGAGGCGCCAGAACGAGAATGAGAGTGTTTCTTTGTCCGAAAACATGAGGCTGATAGACTGGGATCCGACGAGAGTAACCAAAACTGCTAGGGGTAATGAGGCAAACCCTAACCGACGAGCGACGAGGGGTGACTGGTCAACATACGAATGCTATTCATGGGATGAGCAGAAAATGAAGCAAGGGGTGGATCACGAATTACCTTTCTGGCGCCTCTCCTACCGACAGCGCTACCACTAGCCAGATCACGACACAAGACGTCTGTGTAGCGCTCATATACTGAAGGCCTGATATGGTTGAACTTAGTGATGAATGCGTGCTTGAGCCAGTCAACAAGCATTTCCGAGGACATCACTGTGAGTACAGGCTATGAACGAGGGACTGTTAGAGTGAGTCAGGAATGAAGTTTCAGACACACATAAGAAATTGTCCAAAGGACGTTGTTTCCTCTGAACCAACCAAAGCTTTTTGGCAAGACGAACCCACTGGAAAAGTCAAATTCTGATCCGCTTAATTCGATGAGGTTCCGAAAAGCAACAACTCCGAGCATTAACGCAAGGGTAAAGCGTTCAACAATATCTAGGTACACAGTACTAGATCAGGAGGATTTCCGAGCGAAGCACGACTTTGTCCCTACCTGCACAGGTTATTTGGAAGAGATTGTCTTTTTCAAACTTTTTGAAAACGCTCCCCTTGATTTCGACGAACTGATTGGATACCAGAAGCGTCAAGAGAGCGTGGTCGTAGGAATTAACAGCGACATTAAGGGAAATAAGTTGGTATACCATGACTAGAGCGTGTGCAACTTGAAGAACTTCAGCTGCGATAAAACAGTGTATAATCATGGCGACGTACCAGTATACATAACAGCAAGGAGAAAATATAAGAAAGGTGTAATTGTGGTGGCAGTAAGTGGAACTCTGTGAGATAAAGGCTCGAGTGTTGAACGGGAGAATAAGCAGTCGAGAATGTCCTGTCCTATGGAAGCACAAAGTCTGTCTGCAATCTAGAAGCCTTTGATTAGTCGATAAATTCTACCGCATAAACTTAAGCTCCGTACCTCGAGAGCATTGAAGATGACATATAGTTTAATCGTGTCTTGCCCTCGAACCGTATGATAAATTTTGCTTGCATCCGTTAAAGGATTTAAAATAAACAGTGATGTGACAAGTAGAAGCGCTCGAAGAATATCAGCCTTCTGAGATGGAGGGAGAGGAGGCGCAGATCGTTGAAATAGATTAGCTAGAAGGCGAATGAATGCGAGACAGAAGCGAATGGGTAGTATGGTAAAAGTGTAGAGAAAGCTATCCAAACATAGGATGAACCCAAAGCCAATGATCTAGGGGTTATCCGTGAGCATGTATGGCGAGCCATATGCACGAAGAGACATGCCTTTTCCATAGCCAAAGGTATGTTCAAAAAGTTACTGACACGTTCCCACTTCAATTCCTGGTGAGAGTCAAAGTCTGTTGCCAGAATTTCCTCTCTGAGATAATCCCATAGCGAAAAAGGTGGTGTTGGTTCATATACATTGCTATCGCCTGATACACGTCGTCGTCGTGGAGGCGGAGGCGGAGGCTCAAGTAAAGGCGTGGGTGGAGCAGTTGGGTAGATAGATATATTATTACTACCATATGATTCGGTAGGCGTTGCTGGCAAAGATGCATACGCAGTTGGAGGACTATGATATCTTGCTCGGAGTCTCAGGTGGTCTGGAATATCGCCATTTGTCGGTACATCTGAAACTGAAGTTGAACGGCCCCTGCGAACCGGTTCTTTCCTCCAATGAGCCTCTGCACCTGATTCTAATCCATCTCTAAGATAAATACGGTCATATATATGCAGAGGCCGTGATTCTGACACAGCAAGTGAAGAATTCTGGTCAGCTCGTTTGCCGAGCGACACCGAAGGAAATGGATAGAGATTATCTTCATTCATTTTCTTCCAATGTTGACGGTTCGTGAGCGATGCGAGGACTGCGTCCTGGCTACCAGACGAGTAACGTCGCTGTAGTTTTTTATTTCTCTGAGGTGATGTGGTCATGGTGGAAAGATAATCTCAGATTGCCTAATAAATACGTGTTACATGCGTTACTTGGTTAAATGGAGTGACGTATCAAGTCACTATCTATGAGCGAGTACTGGGTCTCCAAGAAGAGATACTTTTGCAAATACTGCGAAATCTATATTGCAGACGATGCACCTTCCAGGCAACACCATGAGAATGGTCTTCGGCACAAGGGCAATGTCGAACGATTCATACGAGGAATTTACAAAACGGGGGAGAAAAGGAAGAAAGACCAGGAAGAGGAAAAACGGGAGATGGCACGTGTAGAGCAGGTACAGTGTCTATCTACCCAACATGTCTCTTGGATATTCACTCATCACTAGGCAGCTCAAGCAGCATTTGCTCAGGACCTCAGCCTGGGCCATGCAAAAGCCAGTAGTACACCCGTTGCTTCCTCTTCCACTACCCCACGCAAGCCTGCTACCAAACCGTCCAATCCATTTGCAAATTATTCGACAGCAGCCCAACTAGGATATACAGACCCAGATGCGGAAAAAATGCAAATCCAGAAGTCTCAGGGTCTTGTCGGAGAATGGCAGGTAGTCGAACCCACGCACACTCAATCTGGTGACGAAGAAAAGGACGTCAAACCTGTTGACTGCGCCCACGGCACATATCCTATTTCTTTGACCGAGTCCACCTCTAAACGGGCTGCAGAATCACATCCGGAGGTTGATATCCGGGCATTCAAACTTCGCAAGAAAACCGCAGTCGTCGGACTGGGAGACATTTATGACCCAGGCGTTATACCGATTAAATTAAAGAAAAAGGAAGAAACTACTGCAGCTGAAGTGCCCTTACTTACGACTCCAGTCTCCGGTTCTTCCAACACTGAACTTCCTAAATGGACTGCCATCTCTCTCAAAGGAAAAAACTCATCCGTATCTTCATCTTCCATCCCTAAAACAGAAGGAGTCGATTCCCAGTCTACGACTGAGGAGACACAACCACAGGCTTCGCGTTGGGCGAAAGTCGTGTGGACCCAGCCCATCAAGGAAGAGGATACTACTGTTGCTCCGGTCGAACAACCTTCACAAAATGCACCAGTCTTGGGACTCATGGACAAAGAGACTGTGATAAAATCCGAGGAAAATCCTCCATCGACCATCAAGGCTGAAGTCGATGAGTCTAGCACTCTTGAACAACCGTCTGGTCTGTTCAAGAAACGGAAAGCCCCTGCAAATCCTGGCCGTGGGCGACGTCCATTGTAAGACCTGTATAGTAATGCTGAAATTGAGGAGAGATTCGGAATCACGTAAGTATTATAGACGTATCGGCAGGGTACAAGATACTACACAACATCATAGTACTACTACAAAAATTCAAGATACAGCATTCATAGTTCGGCAATTCGCAAATGTAGGTAGGGTCGTAGGTAAAATCGTGAATTCTCTCAAAAAATATAATCATCTAGGAAACAGATCATCTTCGCTTTCCATATCTGCCGAAAACTCCACATGCTGATGCACAAAACCCTAACAATAGGGCTACGAGTGCACCAAGCGTGAGCCAGTTGGCATTACCGTATTGTGCTGGTCTGCCAAGTTCCCTGAAGTGATTCCGTGCAATACCGAAGAGTACCATATCAATCACCCATGCGACAAGGGCAGTCAGGGTAGCAAGGCCAGCAACAAGAGTCATGAAGACAGTACCAACCCGTGTGCGGGAGGCGGAACCACAGACACCAAACATCATAGCAATACCAGAAAGTCCAGCAGCTGCAGTTCGTCAGGACAGAGGTATCAGTCATCGGGGATGAAGTGACTGACCAACTGGATGTAGTATCAGTGTCTTTGTCAGGTTATGCAGAAGGGTTGTGTCCAGTCGATCATCGCTGTTTGTTTTTTTTTTCCTAAGCGTTAGAAATAGACACGTGCAATACCAAATGACTTACCCAAACAGGTATCCAATAGCTGGAGTAGACCCTGTGAACCCAAAGACTCCGTAATGAATTTGGTCACTTCCGATGCTCACATCCAAGAACGAAATTACCTCCCAAGTTGGAGAGGAAACGGAGACCTGCCGTTGGGCGACGATAGATAAGACCGAAAATAGTGGAGCCCAAACATCTATGTACATACGAATACGAGAAGGACCATTGCTGAGAAGCATAGAAAAAGTCCTGGAACTGCAGGTGTCGCAGGCATTTTCTGGTGTGAAGGGAGGGTGAAAAGGTGGCGAGATTTTCGGCGTAACTTATACATCCATTAAATTAGATCGGTATGACCAATTTGGTGCCGTGGGTCACAAGCCCCCGTTAGGCTGTGTTGCGCTGCGGGAGCTATCCGCAGCACATGCAAATACCGAATCTCACTGTTTTGAATCTCAGTACCTGCCACTGGCAACCTGAAATCATTGATCATTATCGGTTTTTCACGAGGGAGACTTTCAGTTGGACGTTTGTTAGTTGGCTTCGAGCTATACTCTGTACTTGGCCCAAGAATCATGATCTGTATACATTGCCAGAAGTTTAATTAAAGTACTCCCATGGCTATACAAGATGCAGTGTCCTTTCGCTGCGGTACATTTCCAAGCTGCGGCTTTTCCATTTCCAAAAAAATTGAGAGATTGCATAACCAGCGGTGTCTAATTCACACAGCAATGCAAAGTTTCGGTTACCACGGTCTACCACCGAGTTCCGTGTAATAAATTGATGAATAAAAAAATGCAAAGTTTGACAGAAAATTCTGAATGCACTTGGCATCAAGAATGAATGAGTGGTGGTTCCTCTATCGGCTTTCACACCTCTAATTTGGGACTCATGTAATGTGTAAAATCTACACCTACGTACAGGACGACGGTCCAGCAACAGCATTCACATGTCTAACATGGGATCCACTCAACCGCACTTCAATGCCAGATCCCACATGGATATCAGCGTTATCGTTGGCTGAGACTTCATCAGAAACGAGATATCCAATGTCCTCGTACATGTGGGGGAACAGAATCGCTAGCATGTCATCAACCCTAAACAGCTATCAGGACGCGAACAAATAAGCGGAGATTATACAACTTACCGAAAGATGAAATCTCCCCTTTTCTTCGTCGTTGGAGAGTCAATCACTTTCTGCGAATCATCCAGCTCAAATCTGGACACGTCAAGTATACCAACCGCATTCTCTTTCGTGTACAACGATGCATTCTGACGTGCCGCAAGGTCAAGAATATTCCGTTCCACGGTGTTCTCGGCATAGTAACAATAAACTATCGTAGATGAGTGGATGAAATGAATACTTGATCCCAATTCGTTCCTGAACTACCAACCTTCGGTTGGACGGGATTGCCCTAGGCGGTCAATGCGGGCAATAGCCTGAAGCTCGAATCCGTGGTGCACAACACTCTCAAGGAGGAAGACCCGAGAGGCGCAAGTCAAATTAAGCCCCGCATTTTCGCGTTCACTGTATCATCCAAGTCATTTGACATCCATGGAACTTGAGGGTGGCCTAACAATTGAACTTACCCATGAAGAAGCAGCACAGAAATACCCGGATCTTTTCTGAATATTTTCGCAGCGTTATTTCCTTTTGAAATCTGATCTATGCGCAAAGATCGGATGCCTGACACGTAGCTGAGCCGTGGATTTTCCAAATAAGTAGCGAACCAATACCATTGAGAGACAGAGCAACATGTACAACTATAAAATTCGGGGTCAAGATTAGAGAAAGCAGAACAAAAGACGTACTGTGAAGAGAGTCTGCCCAAGCTGAAAACACGATGCTTTTTGACCCAGGGTCATTGACTTGCAAGTATAAAAGGTGCTTAACAAGAGTCTGGATCTTACTGCCAAAGTCGCCCAAGATTTGAACTTGTCGTATTGCTTCAAGGACCTCTGGGCCTAGACTGAATGTCAGATGCTGAGCGTCAATCAGAAAACGAATAGTCATACAAAGGGTATTATAGATAACCACTCGATGGGATTGAATGTTGGGTTCATTTAGCTTACTGTGAATCCTTGACTTGGCTTCTGCTACAGGCTTTAGTCTGACAGTAAATTTTTGCAAGGTGTTGTTATTGATCTTGGATCTACATAGCATCCAAGAGGTAGTCGTTGAGAATCTAACACAGTGTATGGACATACCTGCATATCGGGCATGTCTTCCCATCTCTCTCTGCCATCCAGGCTTGCATACAATTCTAGAGATACATGAGATGGAAGAGACAGTAACCTGCAGTGATACTTGCCTGGCAAAAGATATGGGCGCTATGGAGAAGAGTTAGCGAACAAAACAGACAAGAATGTGGTTCAAGAACAAACCATGATGTGATAAACCCACGAACGAATTCACACTTGCATAAGATACATATTTCCTCGTCATCATCACCCTCACTCTGCACAAGATCGGACAAATATTTCTGTTTTGATAGCCCTGCTCTGATCCTCACATCTAGTGTCTGTTGTGTATCAGTCTTGTCCCTGATCACATCATCTATAGATCCTTCCCATTTTGCTGGAATCACAGAATCAGAAATTTCTTGAAGCTGTCTAAAATAGACGATCCTATGATTGAATACTTTCCGCAAGAACATGAGGTCGGCGTCGAGTTTCTCATGAAGCGATTCTAGCCAATTTAATACATAACAAGAAAAAATAGAGGGAGCCTACCTTGTTCAGTGATGAGATGCCTCAGCTGATTAGCTGCGTTCTTAGCCCAAATCTTTTCTGGATCCTTCCTAGGCGAGGAAGCAATACCATGCAAGCTATTTGCAGTCTAAGATGGGATCTGAGCCTTACCATACAAGACCAGTTGAATATACCATACGGTGCGTAGAGATTTGTCCCCTAGTTCCTGCAAAATCGCTTTTCTTCGTGCAGACAGCTCCGTACGAGTGATTTCATCCTCAGGCTGCAGAATTACGTTCGATATCTCCGGTCCATCGGAGGAGGTAAGCTCCTCCAACATAGTCGCTGCCTTCATGGCAGCTACAGTCTGGCGTAATTTCTTTTCACGAACGTTAAGTAAGTCCAGAAGAGTTCGTTCGTGAAGCAGTGCCTCTCGGCGATCAGCGAGAAGAGCCGCATATAGCTGCAGGTAAACTTCCGCCTCACCCTGACTCTCCAAAGTCCGCTGGTATTCTTGTCCATCTGCCTCGTGTTTGTTACCGTTCATTTCTTGCGAAAGCAGTTGAATGATATGTGTTCTCCATTCCCAGAGAAGGGCGGATTGTTTATTGAGTGTATTGTTTATGATCGAATCGGCCTCGTCGCGCTACATCAACGATAGTCATGAAACATCCAATGAATAAAAGAATGGCTGCTTACCAGATCAACGGAATCGTGTGATTTACAGCCTCTGGGGAGGTAAGGCACTTGGATAAAGAGGTCGTCCTCAGTGACACTCTCTTGTTCCTTTCGAGTTTTAGTAACACTAAGAGATATCATCAAACGAAGCGCCTCCTCCTCTGGACCTGCTCATGTCTTTATCAGCTGTGACTTGCAATCATTGGATGAAAGTAACGAGCCCTTCAAGAGTTCTCTCCGGATCTCATTTGCCACCCCATATGATTCTTCCGATGAATGTTGATTATCCAACACATGATATATATCGCCCTGGAGGAACTTGATACGATGCAATACAAGCCTTGTTTCCCTTAGACGTTGATTTAATGACCGACGTCTGACAGCCTGCTCGTCTTCAGGAATCGTTGTTTCTTCTTCGTGAGGCGAGGTCTCATGCTCATTCTCCTTGTTGTGAGAAGTTGTTCCATTGTTCAGTGCGTCCGAACCAACAGAAGTTTTCGAAACCTTTCCTTTCCCACTATACCGTCGGATAGCATTCTCGAGTTCTTCGATCAATTGATTGATATCTCCTTCAGCATTCTGAAGTGTTTGCAGGGCTGTATGATGTCGATTGGGATCTTGTGTCTGTTGCTGATACTCAGCCAAATCACACAATCCTTGTATCTGTAAACTGTCAGAAATAATTCCATAGGGAAGCATTGTTATACCTTTGCCTTGGAATCATCTATGATTGATCTCCAGTTCTTGTCCTTCAGATCTTCTAGGACATCTTGCATGCTTTTTAGTGTTTTCATGGGCTTATCACCTTGCCGCTGCAGCTGTCCTACCTGCTCAAGCCAAGTCAGTTACTTTTATTGACTTGACGAGCGATATGCATGCCTGAGGATGAGTGCACAAGGCGCGAAGCTTACGAAGGGAACTTCGAAGGTAGGAAGCATCAACTTGCCATCCAGCCGAAGCAGCAATTCCATGAGCGTTCAATCCCAACTCATTTGATATCTTTTGAAGCATTTGATTGTAAACCTACAAGATATCAGTTACCAGACATTAATAAGCAATTTGATGACTTGCCTCTCGCTCTACAGGCCCTAGCTCTACACCTACAACATAGCGTGTTTGTTGCGGAATAGTGAGTTCATCCTTTACGTCGGCCTTGACAGTCCTATATCGCTAGGTCAGCTTCTCTGTAATGATTACGATTACCCAACTATGAATAATGAACCTTATTGAGTACTTCTTAAAGAACGCCGCAAAATCTGTGGCATTGTATGGCTGGAGAAGTTCCTTCCACATTTGTGGTCCACCAACCACATTGTCGACCCGCAGAAATCTTAGAATAATCAACAATACAAACATTGTAAGTGTTTAATAACCATTTACTTGAGGACATGTTTCAAATCGGATACATGTGAGCGAGCAGGTGTTCCTGAGACAGCGAAGGAGGCCAGTCTTGGAATGAGAGAAACCATGTCTCTGAGATAGGTGAGATATAGACTCTTGGGAGGAGAATGTCTTGACTCACTCTGTCTTTCCACCTCCAACCATCTGCACCTCGTCCATCACGACCCTCATCCATTCAACCATCACCAATGGACTCCTCGGCCGCTCTACATTAGCGTAAGACACGTCCTCTCGTCTTGGACGTTCGATTGCGGCACGAGCAACATTGAAGTCAGAGCGCAAGATTGCGAAGGTGGTAACGACAATATCAAAACCTTGCACATAATCGCACCAACTGAGAAAGCCCCCCTCCTTGTCGACATCAACCGTTTTTATCTCATTTGATTCTTCCGTCATATCCCTGTCATCGTCATGCCTTATCTTGCCCCTGCCCTTTTTGGAACGTACGTTTGCCGTCTTCTCCTCGATCGCCGAACCCAGGTTTCTTGTCCTCTTGAGAAGCTTTCGTGTGCGTTCTTTCTCCTCAGGCGAATTCGATATTGGAACTGCAACCTTTGACCAGCCCTCATAGACGAGCACTTTCAGGGACGGGGCATGAGTATGTATCTCATCAACCCATTGTCCTGCCAACGACGATGGAGTGACAATGAGGGATGTCTGAAAACACAAATTAGTGAATGGATCAAGCGCAGTGTGGTTAGCTAGGCGTGCCTTGACTGCCTTGACATTCAGTCCAGCCACCGGATCCCAACGGATCATCCTTGGAGTGCGATCTTCAGGCGCAGGATTGAGAAGGGTGAGAGCCACAATTTCCAATGTCTTCCCAAGACCAGGCTCTTCTGCGAGTATACCACCAAACGATCGCTCTATGGTATCCTTCTTATCAGAAATCATTCTCGCAAGTCGATTGTAAGCAAACGTATTATTCCCTTCTTGGATTGAGTCCCAAAATGAATAATCGGCCTCGTCTGTCCTCGGTACGATGAAACCCTCAGAGCTCACCTCCTTCCCCTCGCGGGAGAGCAACCAAGCTACGCTTCTTCGTTGATAAGGTAGGAGCGTGGGGAGGAGAGCATCAGGCTGCATTGCAGCATCGGCAAGCCGTGATAGTGCTTGAGGAGGAGAAGTGAGGATCGAATAGAAAAAGGGTATATCTATGTTATGGGGTATATTTTCCGAGTCGAAAGTTTGACCGTATAGGAAGTAACACAATTTTCTTTGATTTTCTCGAACAACATCTGCTCGTTTCTTGGGCATTTGACGATCCAATAAGTTGAAGCTTGAAGGATGGTCTATAGACACTGCAATTTGAAGTTGCATTTCGAAGGGCAGTCCCGATTCATTGCTGTTGTGAGAGCCTCCTGGAAGGATGATAACTTTCATGTGAGCTTCGATTTTCACCTTATGTATTTGCTGCAACTCGTAACAACTCTGAAGAACAATGGGATAATCTTTCTCATGTGCTGATAGTGGAAGAAGAAGCCATTCATTATAGAAGTCGGGTCGTCCTTTGGCCCAAAAACTAACCAGCTTTCCCTCAAGATTCAGTATCTGACATGGTCCAATGTCAATTGTCGTAGGCTCAGCCAAAGAACCACAGAGGGTCCTCAACATCCCCAGGATTTCGGTAAAAGATGTCAGAGATGTCTCGCCGGTGTTCAAAGTATAACGCAGAGCGAATGTGTGTCGCCAAGTCGGTAATTTCACTGCGACATCAAGAAGGGAGGACTTAGAATCGAACACCTGTTCCTTCGAGCTACTAATCAAAGATTGATCATTCTTTTGTTTCTTTTGTCCCGGAGCCTGAGGAAGTGGGGAACCAGCTCTCTTCTTCGACATTCCTGGGTCCAGGGACGAGACATTGCACAAGATCTGGTCAAAAAGGCCTTGCAACTTGAGCAAAGGATGGAAATCCCCTTTATGCAGAAGGTGTGGCCATATATCAGACGCGCGGAGAAGAGCAGATGCAGTGTGTTGGGAGTATGTTGTTCGCATAGATAAAACAAATGAATGCTGATGGTTCACTATCAGATGAGTCATTCCCATCAAACTGACTACAACGGCACCCTGACTTGTATACGAATGGAACTGACGAGAGGCCGCAGACAACTTATCATGCAAATCCAATGCCAGCCGATCAACAGATAGCCAGTGGTGACCAGGGTCTTGCCATGTAAACTGGAAGCGTAAACTTTGACATCAAAAATGTAGTTGGTGTTATCACGTGGACATGACGTCGGGAATCGTGGCAGTCTCTGTTAGATTTTATAGTACTCAACACTTCTTCGAATTCCTGCAAGATGACCATCTAGTGTGTATTTTATAATCCTTGACTTTCAGACGACTTAGTTTTATCCTAGCTATACTCTCACTTTTTTCCTCCTCGCTGCGGAGGTCTGCCTTTGAAGCATCTCGACAAGATACCCAACGCTCACCCCTGTTTGCCAGATGTTGACATTTTGTGCTCTCGTCGCCCCCATCCCATTCAGTGCTCGCAGGCGCATTTTCTCATTTCTTTCCACTTCTGCCATTGTAGCGAAAATCGCCTATGCTCTGAAAATATCGTTCATGTACGAATCATTCGCGTCTGCTGACTTCCATTAATGCTCGTCTAGATTCGTCGCTGTTTTATTCGCAGATGCACTTCAGCGCATGTTTAGGATCAATGAAGAGTCAGATTTGATCAAGTCTGGTAAAGTTGGTGTCCCAGATATGAGAGCAGACTCGAATATCCATGCAAGAAAGTTCTAGTATGTCCTTACCGTTTTTATCGCTTCTCGGTCTCAATCTTCCATGAAGCGCGCAACGCAACGTTTACCTCACCGGCTTCTGTCTTTTTCTCTCCCTTGTCCTTACCCGCACTTTCCATCTCTCTACGGAGCTTATTCGTACACAAGAGGAATATGCTAAACTGAAACAAGTCTGTGGTTTCAAGCTTTTGAACGCTTAGTTTACCCATCTTGTACCTGCAGAAGAGTGTTGTCAAGCCAGTTGAAGCTAGCAAGGAACTTGCGGAATTGAAACAGAAGCTCGCTGCAAAAGAGCGAGATTATGGTACGTACCACGCTATTGCTCGTTTTTAGTCTGATTTCAGTTCAGATACTCTCAAAAAGCAAGCATCTCAAAATTATGAGGAGTATGACCGTCTTGCCACTGAACTCAATACGCTTTCGGGGGCCAAGTCTGACAAGCGACGTGACTAGTCAATATCTGTCGTTGATCACGGATTTGTCTCTTCGAGTTTGATTGCTCATACATCTTTTCAAAATCTCGGTTTTGTAGCTAATCAGAACTCAACATGTGAATAGACTGTCTCAGTTTTAGCGACCATTTTCGCCGTGCCTTGACCCGCAACGAGTATTAATCGCCCCTGAATTCTTTATGCTTTCAAGACGCCTTCTTCCTTCAACTGTTTGATAACGCTATCTGCTACTCGGAACATGGAGACTCCGGTCGGGATACCACAATAAACGGCAGTTTGAAGCATTGTTTCCTGTATCTCGAGTTCTGTACAGCCATTGGTAGCAGCTCCTCTGCCGTTTCTGTGAATAAGGTATATCAGACCATTTTAGCGTGCATCAAACCTTAGATGCCCAGTTAACTAGAGTGGTTATCAGTCATCACAAGGATACGTACAGCAATGCTCACCAACCTCAGCTTCTTTTCCCTGTGCCGTGAGCAACGCAATCACTATCAAGCTTCTCTGTTTTAGTTCTAGTCCGGGCCTGGTCCAAATGGAGCCCCAGGCGATCTCAGTCGTGAGCTGGTCTAGTATTGATAACTCCATCCAGCGAGGTCAAGGATTAGACTAACGTGCTGCATAGATGACATGAAATCCGTGGTATCCTACATCCAGTTGCAACAATAGGTCATTCATAAAATCGTCAAGATTTACCGACTTAGTGTTGCGATTGACATAGTCGTCACCCTGATCATGTTTATCAATAACCTTCACACCATCGGATATAATAAGTTTACCATGACCTTCCGCCTGATCTGTTTTCCCGCCTCATACAACTCGTTGTGAGCATTCTCGTTGGGTTTTGACAGTGGCATTATGAGATCAGGAGTGACAGACCCAATTTGAGAGACAGTTCGACTACAGCTTTGTAATCTCATCGACTACAATCCCATCGTAGTCTCAGCCAGCCAATCTCCATCCTTCCTTTGGCCTCCGGTGGAGTATTACTGGAAATTTGTGCTATGAGTAAGCCAATCTTTCCCTCGACAGTGATTCTCTGATAGGATATGACTCATTATAGTCGCATGGATAACCCATGACCTCAGAGCGACTCATGTCGATCGCTTTATTTGACGAATAGACTTTGCATGAAGTCGTAACAAGTTCCCACTTCAGGCATTAATCAAAGTTCAAATTCTGACCTCGCAACAGCCATGGATAGCGGAGAAACGCTGACCCTTCCAATGAGATTCGGCTGGGTAGGACTTGGTGCGATGGGATACCCGATGGCAGCTCAACTGCGCAGAAAACTTCCAAGGACAAGCACGTTATGGGTCTATGATATCGACCTTGAATCAACTGCCAGATTTTTGGAAGAAGAGGCTCGATTTGCAGAAAATGATGTTCAAGGTGCTCAAGTGTACATCGGTCGCAGCTCCCGTGAGATATCTGAAGAAAGCGTGAGTTCGAATGTTCAGCCTTTTTTCCTGTATTGACTGTTTGCCGCGGGCAGGACTTCATTATAACAATCGTCCCTGAAGGTATGATGATGGATATTGAATAATTACGCCGACCTCACCAGCTTCTTGATCAGGTGCTCATGTTCGAGCTGTCTTCTTGGATGAAGAAAAAGGTCTGTTATCAGTACCCGATACTTCTGGAAAACACTTTGTCGATTGGTCGGTGCCCAATAATATCGTGTATTGATTGAGCTGAAAATGTGTTATCTATAGTTCTACCATTGATATCGCCACATCGCTGATCGTCGGAAATGCTGTCCGATCATCGAGCCCAACCAATCCACCTACTTTTCATGATGCCCCGGTATCCGGAGGAACTTCAGGAGCAGCCATGGCCACTTTGACGTTCATGGTTGGGATAGAGAAAAATTCTCCTCATATCCCACTTCTATGGTATATTTTTTCCTTCATGGGGAAGTCCTTACATGCCATGGGTGGACCATCTCTCGGTCTGGCAGCCAAGCTCAGCAACAATTATCTCTCTGGAATGATCGCACTTGCAACATCAGAAGCTATGAACCTTGGTATGCGATTGGGGTTGGATCCAAGAACATTGAGTGACTGCTTTGCAACAAGTTCTGGCGGAAGTTGGGTCAATAGCACGGTGAATCCTGTGCCTGGAGTTTGCCCTAATGCCGTCACTAGTAAAAACTATCAAGGTGGATTCAAAGTTCAGTTGATGAAGAAAGATATAACTTTGGCGATTGCTGCTGCGCGAGAGGTAGACGCGAAACTTGTGCTCGCTGACGCAGGACTTGCCGCTTACACAGCAGCATCGGATGATCCTGAATGTCAAGATAAGGACTCACGGGTCGTGTACAGGTGGTACGTAGAAAACTTCCTTTTGTGATCCTGTGACAGTTTATTTTTATGCTAGGCTGGGTGGTGTGGAACCTGAGGTAGAGAAATGAGATCCATCATTATTCAAAGAAGCCTCGGGACCAATCTATATATAGGATTCGAATTTAGCGGAAAAATACCGAGAGAAGGCCTATTCATAGCACTTAAAATGCCATATCAAGAGTGTCAAAGACAATAGTGTAGCTCCTCAACAATGGCTGAGTCACCGTTCGACAATATCAAGTTTCCTCGATTTGATGAATTACCCTTCCGCAAGGGTGATCCCGATAGTAAGTAGTTTGGGGCCTATCATGAAGTGCGTCAAACCTCAGGTTCTATCAATTCATAGAAGCTATCTGGGGATTTTATGAACACGTATCTGGTGCAGCAACACCTGATGAACTCGGAGCATTAAATTTACTTACTCAACGACGGATTCTGAAAGCGTCTCGTACGGAAATCCAGATTGGGAAAGTCTGTAGCCTCAATTGGGCTATGCACAAGCCGACGCCAAGTAAATTTGGACGTAAAGGTCTAGAGCACAAAGTCAGAGGATGGCAAAATCAGCCTCGCATAATCGATGACGAGATATCATTTAATTCGCAATGCAGTTCTCAGTGGGACGGCTTCCGCCATTTCGGACATCCATCAGGTGAGACGAGAGCCCCCGTTTGGCTGTATGATATAACGCCATCAAAGGACTCTTTTATAATGGACTTCGGAGTAATGAGATTGTGGATAGTGCGGGAAACGGCATACCTTCATCACCAGACAACCCTCAAAGGAATGGCATACATGGTAGGACTTGGTCCAGTATTTCGTTATCATGGCAATCAGTTCAATCAAGTTATACCTGAACAGCATTCCAAGGCAAGATAGTGGGGAGAGGCGTCCTTTTGGATTACTACTCTTATGCACAACAAAATGGCATCCATTATTCTGCGGTGGAGGCGCACCTTGTGACAGCAAAAGGATTGGAAGCATGTGCAAAGGCACAAAACTTGATATTCGAGACAGGAGATATCCTGTTCGTCCGGATGGGCTTCACCGAGTGGTATGAAAAGGCATCTGAACAGGAGAGATTGGAAGGACTTGAAGTTCCAGAATTGGTTGGAATACGCCAAGATACCGAGGAATTAGAATGGTTTTGGTATGTTATAAGCTGTGTTATCATAGCCCCTCTAACCGCCGTAGGGATCATCATTTCGCAGCCGTGGCTTCTGATACTCCCTCTTTTGAAGTGCGCCCTACTGTACAGGAATGGGACCTCCACGAATATCTTCTGAGCCTCTGGGGAGTAAGTTGTCATCAGTCATTGAATTACATGCGACTTGACTTACCGATGCAGACGCCTATTGGAGAGTTTTTCGATTTAGAGGCTTTGGCACAGACTTGTAAGGAACTTGGCCGATATTCCTTCTTCGTCACATCTAGCCCGCTTCATGTGGTCAATGGCATTGCCAGCCCGCCAAAGTGGGTCTCTTTCCAGCAGCAACTGAATAATGGAGTTTGACTCAACTCTGCAGTGCATTGGCGATCCTCTGATAAAAATTGTACTGTCTCTGGAAGACAAAAGTAGCTGGAATCCTTCTCATCTGGATTTCAGCAAAGAATCTTGGTCGTAAATCAATCAGCCTAGCAGAAATGCGTGTATCACCCACTTATATCAGATGTCTGATGAGACTATGAATTGATACTACTATGGATCTACCTCAGAGTAAGCAACATCCTGGGTAATCTATGTCCAATTAAGAGCCATGTCTTCATACCTCTCCAACCATGGTTCTTTTCAGTTCGAAATCCAGTTCACATCAATGACTAAGGCATAGGTCAGGATGATCTTATCTCATAGTACAAGTATAGAGGCCGCATTGTGTCCGACTTTCCATGCGGTCAAGATTCTCCGCAGTTGAGATCGGAACCCGTCGAGAAAAGTGGTCAAAAGGCGGTTTCAACCATAATCTTGGTTGAGCAGATCCACCAGATTACCAACTTCTGAGCACCGAAAGCGTGTCATTAATTATTCACATGACTAGTAAGCCCAAGCCTCAAGCCGATCCTCGTGGTCCTACAGTATCATGAGCTCAATATCGCTCCTAAACAAAAATTCAGATACTTTGGCAAACTGTTTTGTTCACTTTTTTCTCCGAAAAGCTCTTAACAACCGATTCATCGACATCACGAAAGAGACTAGGCATCCTAGCATCTTCCATTTTCATCGAACATCGTACTCCACTCTACCTTTTTGGAGGTCTGAATATCCTATTGCACATAACCAATATGAAAGACGAAACAGTAGATGGAGAATGTATTAACACTTTGATATTTTGGACGACAATGATTTCCTTCCATCATTGTTAAGAGTCCTCAATGATGACTTCATTTTGTGCTTGAAACGATGTTCATTTTGTAGAAGCCCACCAATCCGATGTATCGATACGAAGTAACAAATGATGCAGAGCCTCGGGTCCAGCAGGTAGATTCCGTTGTCCGATATAGTGTTCTGCGTATGATCTGGAGGCACTTTTTTCAACTAATCCTCTCAACACCTTTATCTGTTCATGTATCAGAGACGGAAGTGTTCTCAACACACGAAAACCTACCAAAATTGTCATCTTCGCCCTGAACTTGCTATAGAGATCCTCCACCAAAGGTGCAGCCTCATATTCTTGTAAGCGCTCTCGGCGTAGCTCTCCAACGACAACAGCGAATTCTAATATAATTTCAGTCGTCTGTCGGAGAAGGTCTCCAGCTGCTCGCTGCCCAGAGCGCATAAGACAGGCACTAAGGATATTGTCGAGAAGGCTTGAATGATGTTTTGCAAGCTCAAAAACATCAGAAAACCTTCGTGACTGTTGATCACCATTCTCATCCTGCAAAGGCATCAGTTCGGCCAGGAAAGGGTCAAAATTTCCCCCAATCACGGTGTCAAAAACATAGCCAGACAATGCGTTCATAAATGTTTGTGCCACAAATCGGAAATGCAGAGTCAATTTTTGCGTTGGCACCAGGGTGGGGAAGATAAGGACAGTGGTTGATCGTATCATCCTTTCAACTGCATGTAGTGCATGCTCGACTACAATCTGTGAGCGCAAATCCAATTCCTGGCTGGAAGCTTGAGTGTACCTCTTATCAACCTTAGTAGGAAGGTGAACATTCGTTGATACTTGGATAAAACCTCGGGAGGGATGAGAACCTCCAACGGGTGAGGGGGCTTGTAGTTCATGTATAGAAAATCAAGAGCCCTGGCAGAGGTGGCGTTAGATCACCCTCGAAGAGAAGATAACCCATACCCACTCGACACCTGGGAATGTATCAGATAACATATGCATCACAGCAAGTTGACGTACATAGAGGATTAAGCCATCTATCTCGACCGGATCCAGTGGGCAAATCTCGGATAGCAAAACCAAGTCTCCAGTATGCATTGCTTAAGACTTGCTTAGACAGATCGGTATCACCTTGCGGATAATCCAGCGAATCTACAATGACTGTGCGCAAAAAGAAGCTAAGGTCAGCTCCCACAGGAGGCCACATTTGCCTTTCAAGGAGGGCAGATGCTAAACCGACAGCCCAGGGTTGAGTACTCTCTGTAATTTGCTTTCGTTGCCTCAGGGTCTGAAGGGACAAAGCGCGATTTTTATTATCAATTTCATAATCCTCCTTATCTGAAAATAAGGCAAAAGATAGTTTGAGCCTGAATGAAGAGGAGGTAATGAGAAGAAAGTCGCGAAGGAGAATCAGGTGGGACCGGAAATTGAGTTCGCCGGTATGAGCTAGAAAGAGTCCCAGTAATGTCGACGAGAGCATCGACGAGTGTTTAACAAGGTCAGAGAAGACGACAGATCCAAGATGACTAAATGTAGGAGTGATAGGAGGCAGAGAATCGGGGAAAGAATCTATAAAATCTTGTACAGAACCTGACGTCGTTTTGGAAGCTAGTGATGCATTCTTCAGAAAGGTACCTGGTTCCATATCGAAAACTTCGAGACCTTCCAGGCCAGATTTGTACTCCTGAGTACAGCCTCCAAGATGAGGGTCAAGTTGTTCAACTTGGGTGCATTGTGTGTTATTACACGACATCTGATTGCCAATGTAAACAGCTTCGATGTCCTCTGTCCTCCAAGCCCATCGCAATTCTGCTTGCTGCGCCGGTTGACTCAGCAGAGGGTGCTCAGGGTTGGCTTTCTGTAACAGGATTAGAGACCGCCGGGCGGCCGGCAAAATGGCGAGCAGCTCAGGAGGAAAAAATGAAGGGTAATCATCGTCTACTTTTTCAAGTACCACAAAGATATCCTCTTCACACTCCTCCGGTTCCTCGTCGAGGGTATATTCATTAGGTGAGAGAAAGATACGCTCCTGTTTTTGCGGTGGACGAGGGCCATATCCTACTGATTGAGCGATCGACCGCAAGTATTCATGAGATGTACTCGATAGAATGTAGGCCAGTATAGCAGAAATTTCTCGAGCTGATTGTCGAGTGAAATGTGTATCGAGGTGATTGTGGACGTGAGAGAGGAGATTTATAGGACTATAGTCAAAAGGATGAAACTCTCGAGGTATCTTGACCTCCTCCTAGAGTGTTTTCTGAGATAGACAGTCCAAGAAGCGCCAAGGTTCGACTTACACGACCGCAGAGCGATGCGAGAGAAGCTAGGATATCTTGATAGACTTCGTATTGAAACCATATCTGCGTGATAGGGAGACTGCCCTTCGACAGCTCTGTAGGCAGTGGCGGGCAATTTGCAAGCATTTTGCGAAGCCAGTCTAAGACATTGGAGAGTGCATGTGCGAACGCATGTATAGTTGGTCCGCCTGTTGTTGACCTGAGAAAAGTCATGAGCACGAAAATCGATGTGCCGCTGTATAATCACCAACCTGCCACGGAAGGTAGTCAAAAGGATTTCTAAACGCCTCAACAAGTTGCCTATTGTTAAGAATCGCGATATAACGCTGAGATATTCAGAAAAATGTTATCTGGTTCGAGTGTACATGCCTACCTGTTACTGATGACCTCATCCTTTCCATCGAGAAACAGAAAGCCTGATTCCCCTTCTTTGACTCCTACCTGGACGAAGCGTTGCAGATCTGCATTCCATGAATGATAGATGGAAGAATTTCCCAGGACGGTCATCTTAAGTGATAAGAATAAATCCGATTGCTTGGTGTACACAATATGCGTCGAAGAGTCTCTCATTCGCGGCTGAACACTGATAGATACTATTAGGACAATACTCCAGACTAATTTGTTATTTTCCGCTCACAGATGCCGCGCTGAAGCATAAACAAGGCCATCTCTTTCTGAAAGAAATGGAGTGGAAGTGCGTACTCGATTGATTGGCCGCAGTGCATCCCAGGAAAAGAGTTGCCTCTAGATGATGATGAGCGAGTCCGGGGTTTGAGAACAGAGGAGTGTACTTTGTGGCTGTCTAAATTCAGTTTACTCCAGACAGAAAGATCTGGTTGTTCATTCTTCGTCTCCAACCGCGTGCAATCTGCCGTGATAACATCAATTTTAGAAGGCAGCAACTCAGACGTGGTCGATCCTTTTTCCTTTTCACGAATATTGAGGCGCTCAACGATGGGATTCTGCGGTTTGTCCTGTAGGCTGGGTACCGAGAAACGGGGAAGAAGAGGAGGCAGCTCCTCAAAGCCAAGTCCATCCACGTTGTCAATTAGATCTTCATGATTTAAACAGAACCAAGGAGGATTTTGCAATCGGTGTTCAGCCATGCAACAAAGGTCTAAGGTCCTGGAGTGAATGGAGTATTTGTCCTTATTGTACTCTAGCCAAGTGTAATATACATAAATATAGAAGCTATCAATTGGGACAGCGTCCTATTCATAACGATTGTCATCACAATTTAGTCTAGACACCGCAAAAGGGATCCTATGGCCTGCAGATTCCATCCTCAAGTATAACACCACACCGAGAACATCTGACCTGCTTATCAAGCAAGCAAAGTCCAAGTCCCAGAGGGAACCAAAAGACTGCCGCTAAGATACCTTGATTTTGCCAGGTCAGGATTTTATATCCACACCCAGTCAAAGAATAGCATACCAAGAAGTCCAAATTTCGTCTCCGTCAAATGGCCATTTTGCAGACAGATCATCTCGGGATAGTCTGGTGGAAGCAGCGAAGTGATATGTTCGCTTGTGCTCGAATTGACGTAGTGATAGACATTAGGTGAGTTGAACATGCTTTGTGGGGTGCAGGAAGGCCCAGCAATCATGGCAGGCGCATGAGAAATAGTATGAAATGATGATGGTTCGCTGCCTGGTGTGTTCATTGCGGGTGTAGGTGATGACTTCCCATAATATTGGACTAAAAGTGCAGATTAGAAGATTAGATGGGCACAATAAAAATTACACACATACACTGTTGATTTGGAGTCAGCTCATAAGGTGGAGGGTTCTCCGAGCCAACTAGTGTCTTCTGCTGCTGGGGAGTCAATAAATTTGAGGTGTGAAGAATAAAAAATGGAGAAGTACTTACCGTATGCATGTCGTGGTCAAGGATTATGCACCGATTTATGCAACATCGTCATTGTGGCTGCGGATGCGCAGAAAAGGAGAGACATATGGAAGATCACGTGAGAGTGCCAATTTTGGTTTACCGACCAAGGAATTTTCAGCGATCCAACTTTTTTGATCCAACTTTTTGCTTTTCTCTTCTGCTCACTATGGCCAACGCTGGAGCATCTACAAGCAACGGCACGGAGGGCCTCAAATATTACGACATGACTTCGAAAGACTAGTTGCGCTCGTTCATCACTTTTATTAGATGGACCAAGTTCTGACAACTTGTTCTGATCATCCGACAAATGACAGCTATGCCGATTCTTACGCTCATTTTGGTGAGAAAGATTTTTGGAGGTTTACCATTATATTGGAGTTGATTTCTCAGGCATTCATGAGGAGATGTTGAAGGATAACGTCCGAACGGGTTCCTACCGCTCAGCTATCGTGAATAACCCTCACCTCTTCAAAGGGAAGACTGTCCTAGACGTAGGATGTGGGACGGGCATCTTAAGTATGTTTGCTGCTAAGGCAGGGGCAAAGCATGTCATTGGCGTGAGTGGACTAAGATTCCTCACTATTGTTCTTGCAAAGAAATCATCAATTTATGATTTCACTAGATCGATATGTCAAATATTATTGATCAGGCACAGAAGATCATTGAAGCCAACGGATTCAAAGATAGTGATTCTTTGAGGTCTCTTCTCTCTCTCTTTCCTTTCTGACAAAATGGAATAGCCATCACGCTCGTTAAGGGCAAACTCGAGGAAGCTGAACTCCCCATCAAGGAATTTGACATCATCATCTCGGAGTGGATGGGGTATTTCTTACTCTATGAATCTATGCTTGATACTGTCCTCCTAGCGCGGGACAAGTATCTCAAACCAGAAGGCTTGATATTCCCCGATACGGCAACACTTTATCTTGCCGCGATCGAAGATCAGGAATATAAGGAGGACAAGATCAACTGTGTGTCACCCCATTCGTTCTTCTGTTCGTCGTTTCTAATATCCATTGCTGTCTTTAGTTTGGGACAACGTGTACGGTTTTGATTACTCATGTATCAAAGATATCGCCCTTAGAGAACCTCTTGTCGACACGGTCGAGCTTAAAGCAGTCGTGACAGACCCTTGCCTTATCAAGGTAACCGTCTTATCCGCTGATGCTCTCCTGAAAACACATCGGTAATGAAAACACATTTCACGGTGTGGTTAGCATATCGATCTCCTCACGGCAAAGAAAGAGGATCTCACTTTCGAAGCACCCTTCTTGTTGAATGCAACGCGAGATGATTGTGTGTCGCGTGATATTCGCTTCCATCTCATTTTGCTAACCCATTTGTCTGGTGCCCTCGTCATGTTGGATCACACACAGATATCCACGCATTCTTGGCATGGTTTGACATCTCTTTCGAATGCACACACAAGAAGGTGAAATTTTCCACTGGTCCTCATGCACAATACACCCACTGGAAGTATGTCAGGCCTTCCAAATTGATGAGACCGATCGACTCCATCTGATTTACAACCATTCCACTATAGGCAAACCGTCTTTTACACACCTGAAACACTCACTATCAATTCGGGCGACCAAGTCCGTGGTCTTTTGAGCTGCGCACCCAATGCGCGGAACCCTCGGGATCTTGACATCCGCATTAAGTATAGAGTCAATCAAGACGGAGAACAAATGGCAGTCCAATACAAAATGTGCGTCGCATTCGTCTCCACACTTTCATCCGGATCTCTCGCTTTATAATTTTGAATGATGACTGACCGGCTGTCAGGTCCTGATTACAATTTATCCCATCGCATCGTACTTGCCGTGCTTGCCATCTTATTGTGCCAAAAACATTCTTATCCACTTGATGATCACCCCAAATTCATACAGGTATTAGCACCACGCCCAGTGTGCCCTGTTATCGCCTGGAACTCGTAACTAATACTTCTCTTGTCCCTTATAACCAATGACGCATCCATTACAACTGCTATTCTCCATATAGAGCCCTTTCTTGATGCACGCTGTTGTTATCTAGTGTTTGTCCACATCAGACTTTCTCCAGCCTAAGATAGCCTTGCGACTTCAACCACATGGAACACATTCTCATTTTCCAGGAAACCCCTGACCGTTGATCAAACAGGATGAGATGCATCTAACAAAATAACAATATACATAAATTAGAACATAATATAATCTACTTCTACAAATGAAGGTATGCAACGAGTCTTCTAGGAGAAGTACAAAACAATACAGAAGCATGAGTCAATGGTATCAGATGAAAAATCCCCTCTAGTATAGCATAGCGTGTAAAAATGGAATATATCTCACTAAAATTCAAGATACAAGTCCCAGGCTGAGACCGATACCGACAGCACCAACACTCGGAGACGAAGGATGAAATGACATTCCAAGCCTCCCTTTTCTGCCGCCGACAACAAACCCCCAAGCAGCTAGCGCAACAAGGGCTATACAGAAGAAAATCATCCTGACCTCTTCCCCTGCGCTGCTTCTTTCAAATGCCAGGCCAATCAAACCTCTAATACCCCCAACGCCTCGTCCAAATCCCTTTCGATGTCGTCCATATGGTCCGAGTTCCGTCTCGTACCTTTTTGTTCTTATAGTTTCACCCAGCCCCCATGGCCACACCACGCGCGATGTTTCAGTAGCCTGCAGCATCGAAGGTAATCCATGAGCGTCCGTATGAAGGGAAAACATGCCTGACTTGCATGCAAATCGGGGGATGGGCAAGAATGAGAGTGAGACTGAAAATGGCTGGATAGAGGCTGAAGCAACTGCCCCGATACCCATACCAAGATGAACAAGGCCAGGATCAGTGTTGACCAAAGTCTCTGGAGTCCAGACAAAGGAAACCGAAGGTGGATAAAGAGGAGGAATAAAGGCGAGGAAGAACTTTTGCAGGCGCGGATTCGACTGTGCAATTCTAACGGCACCACTGGCAATTGTCTCGTCACCAGGATACTTGACAATAGTCAATTGCAGTGATCGCAACTTGGGAAAACCGCGTATTGTCTTGGCAAATGCATCCTGAGAAGCAAACGCGACGAAAGATTAGAAGAAATTCGATGGGGGAACAAAAAGACAGCTTACCAGCTGAAATGAAGGTTTATATGCACACGTTAGCTCGAGATGTCTGAGATTTGGACAAGATTGGATGAGCGACCGGAGGAGATTACCACTGTCATACATTGAATGTAGGGCAAACATGATCCTCAGGTCCGTGAGAGAAGATAGTTCCCTCAACAAAGATGCAATGGTTGGTGCCGAAACTTCTCTAGTTTCGACAGGATCTCTAAAGGATACTTGCTTCAGTGAAGGGTGGAGGTGAGGTAAGGCTTGAAGCTGTTGATGGGTTCCTGAAAACGACGTTACACCTGGTAGACATGTGGAATTGAGGGAGGAAAAGTGGATTGGTTGAATATTATGTCGCGAAAGATTAATGACCTTGAGGTCTTGATGCGCTTCTAGGAAGGTAATAAAGGGCCGCTTCTCACCCAGCGTCAACGGACGAGGAATCCAGTCAATACAAATGTCACCGAGCGTGAGCTTCCTGAGCTTGGGCCAACGGCCTTGAACAAGAGCATGTATGTCAGCTGGTATAGTCGAAGTACCCTCAATAGAGAGTTCCTCGAGATTGGGACAGCGATGAATAAGCATGTCCCAAATTTTTCGAGATATGGGTTGATCCTCTGCTAATACTCAGTCAAACGATTACAGCCGGTGAACTGAGACGGACCATCCATAAAAAGATCTACATGGGATTCATAAAAGCCAGGACTTAGATGAAGTGCGAATCCCGAGAGGTCACAGAAATCAAAAAACTTGACAAAAACCGTCAACCCTGTAAAGACAATTTCGAGATAATTTCGAGACTCACGTGACTGTTCAGGTTGGGTAGGGTAGAACCGAAGCTAGCTCCGATGAAACGTAGCTGAGGGCAACTAAAAGAACAGAGAAATGAGACAAGTACTATTCCGAGTCAATCGATGCCGTGTACCCGACTCTCAGAGCAAACCACATATCCTCATAAAACGGCATTTCATCAGCATCCCACACAAATTTGTAAAGGGCGTCTAGAGCCTTGGATGAGGCAGCGTTGACAACGGCTGTACAAACAGCTTGTCTATCGTTAATGGACAGGGCATGCTTGGGTTGGAGTCGGATGGTTAGTTCGCGGACATGGCGTGCTATGTCGATGTGACGGGCGAGCATGCCGAGAGTAGAGGTGCATTGTTGTACGGTGGTCAGAACAACAGACTCGTATAGTACAGAAGACACGTGCGAGAATACTGATGAGGACTGGAAAACGATGTCAGCGGCTATGATGAGCGGTAGAGATCTGACAGACAGTGAGGCCAAGATGGAGAAGGTCTGCGCGGGAGTCGAGCCAAAAGGCAATTTCTATGAGGAGATCTGCAGGAACATTTTCCAGGAGCGACAATTGTGGGACAGAGGACTGGCAACGACAGCGGATGAGATGCATGGGTAGTGAGGGGCACAAAATAGCTCGGGTATATATCAACCCATTAATTCTATAAAAGGAAACTCCTTCCGTCACTACTTCCCATCTATGATTTTCTCCGTCCGTGCTCTCCCACCGCTCAGATCTTGACTTCATGGAACTCTGACGACACCGGTGCTGGCATTTCCTTCGTGCCACTGTCAGACATGGCTCAGCCAGAACCGACGAGTCGTATTCTCATGGGACTTCTCGCGCCCGGGATCATTTTGCTGAGCCAAAGTTTCGCATGAGGGCTGATGTGTGAGCCTTCTGAGTTGCAATGCAAGTATTCTTTGAGAGAATCCAGATCTGGATGGGTTCCTTGACTCAGTAGTCTTCTCTGCACATCGCTGTTTTCCGGTGTCGCCAATGGCTATGATTTGATTGATTGATTCTGATGCTCAGCCCTCAGACGCTTCGGGTCTAGCCCCCTCCCGGTATTGGTCCTTTCACATTGCAGTGGCCAAGACCCATCAGCAGGGACCGATTGACTCCCAATAAGGACGCTCCAAGTCCCGGAGAACACTTCGAGGCCAACGTGGTTTCACGCGGTACAGCAGTGCAGCTTCACAGGTGCTGTGATGAGTCTGTGATGAGTTACCGGATAGTCGGCATGAAACCTTCTTCCACGTTTCATTTTCAAGTTTTCAACCATCATGTATAAGTCACAAGCCATAGTCATCTGGGTTCAAACTCAGGTAGACTCACAGCAGCTTGTAATTTTTGCAGATACAACAGTGTATAACAAATGCGTGAATTATGTCTTCCCATATTGACAGTTCTTATCATACCGAAGCCGGCGGAAAGATTTTACAAGTGCCAATACAATAGCAGCATGCGAGACTATGTCGTCAGTGGCGTACTGAGAAGATTCCTTGGAAGACGCCGCTTCCTTAAGCTAACCATATTATCTGAAAGAAGACGAGTAAATTTTGAAGCAGCTCCAATTATCTCGGTGCCAGCAACTATCTGGTTATTCGCTCTACTCGCGAACATAGCTTCTTCGATATCTCTGTCTAAATGATCAAAGTTAAATATTTCTTCACCAGTCTACAAATGATACAATTAGTGTCGTCTCTTTTCTCCTCCAGAAGCTTGCCGGTTATGTTGTGCCGGTACTTGCTCTAACCAGGAGGATAAGATTATTCATGACTGCTGCGGAATGCCATCTAAACTGGATCAGTGACTGACTACGTAACACACTAATATCAATCACCATGGCTTCTGCTTCATCCAGAATAGCCGAGAAAAACTCAAACACATCTTCAAATTCTGCGAGCTCTCATATCTCCACCCCGGTCAAGCCAAGTCAGTTCCAGAATCCTTATGCAACCCTTGCAGACGCGCAACGTTCGAATCAGAACTACTGGCAAAATGCCTGGTCTATGAACTCCTTGTACACTGGAGGTGCATCAACCGTCCCACTTACCTCACACTATGCTCGATCCGCATATGCCCCCTATCAGGCTCATTATTATGCCATGCCAGTGCGGCCAGCTCCTCTCACTGCGATTTCATCGGCGTCCACTAGCAATGATATGTTTACCTCTCCAGCCATAATGGCTTCGCAAGCGATCCCTTCTGAAAAAATGGAGATTGATGAAAATCCAGTTGTGCCCTCGTCACCGTCACCACCGTTGCCTAAGTATGAATATTGGGATGAAGCAGTTCGAGCGTTCTTGAAGGATGCAGGGCTGATACAGGCACTGAGGGGTTTTGAGTGTGATATGATTATGATGAACTCGCAATGGGAGAAGACTCGACTTCCTATAGCACTGGAGGATTTCATCGAGACGCTTAGCGTAGGTTTCTTCTGTTTCAATAATAACAGTCCTGAGGCTTACGGATGCTGAAGAACACTCGTGAATTTCGGTCATCGAAAGGGAAAGAAAGAGAAACTTCTGTTCAAGACCCAGCTCAACCAGAAATCGAGCTTAGTTTAGACGAGCGAAAATTGAATTATGTTAATATTTCCAATGGCGAAAAGGCCCGTACACCGACTTCTGTATGTTGCACTTATCATTATGATTGACTCACAAGACAACTCATCGCCGGACTTTTTCACAGATTAACAAAGAAATATCAGCATTTCTTGCTCGAAATCGAGCTCGCAATGATGCATCTAACCGTTCCGAATTTCTTTTGAGCCTTGCAGAGAAACGGAAACGTCAGGAAAACGGAAACAGTCATGAAGATGGCACTATCTCCTCCTGTGCCCGTACAGACGCAAAGACAATTGACCGCGAGGCACAAATGAAGTACGATATAGCCAGAAATGATGATGGTCCCTTGAGCCGAACAAAGGCCAAGAAAACTAATGGACGGCAGCCTGAAATGCAAACAGCAAGCAGTGACCAGGCCCGAGATCCTATAGTTCCGCCAAGTGACGAAAAGGCACTTCCTAGACACCATCCTGGCATCGATACGCGGTTGACTGACATTGAAAGCCATTTAGCTGTCCGATATGGTCAGTATGCAGTTTTTCCCATTTTATCTTTCCGATAACTAGACTCTTCCCACTCAAGTTCCATCGCCACCACGAACATTGTGGGCTCGACTCAAATTCGTTGAAGATCATATCATCAGATTAGAGAAAGACTATCCCCCGTGGGCAGCACTTCATTTCAATCAGCCAAACCGAGGCGTCAGTTTTTTTCTGGCTCCACTAGTCTTGTTACCTAATTCATCTCCTTTAGTGGCCACCGCCTCCTCGGGCAACACCCATCATTGTTCCTCCTAATCTTCGTAGCTCAGATCTCAAGCTCGATGTCAGTGGTTCTCAGGTTGGTGAAAAGAGCTCAGCTTCTGTGCCTCCTGTGGTTCAAGTTGGAGGGACCAAAGTTCGAAGTATAAAATCTAGCTTGCAAAAAGCCGTTCTGGAAAAATTGGAAGTCAAGAAGGCCATAGGAGAGAGCATGGATCTTGGCATTTGAGCAGATCGCCGAGGAGTGAAATGACATATGGTTGATCATTACCTCGGACCAACGAAGACTAAATTGGATTGACTGTTGTGCCTCTAGTATTTCTAGCCAATGAGAATGGTTAGCACGAGTTCAATAAATTATAGCAGCATGACAAATCGATGAGTAGCGTCACGGCGTAAATCCAATCTTAGATAAAAGTAACGTCCTCAGTTTTTCCTCTATCCGCCATTCTTAACGCAGCAACTTGTGTACTTAGACTTGAATATCCATTTCCAATGAAACCCTCAGCTCGCCTTGCCAGCTCAACATCAACGGCCACACTATAGTCACTTTCTCCCCATGTCTTCACTCTGTCTATATCGCCGCTTTGCCATACCTGTATCATGGGACCACCAGGCCAGTGGTTCTTCCTAGCCCAGTCCCCATTCATTAATGCTTCCCGTAATTTGTAAAATTGTAAGTAAACTCCCGGATGATCAATAGCACCGTCGTGCAATATATATAATGTCCGTGCACTAGGATGAAGTCGGGCTTGTAGAGAAATGCCGGATAGTATACGATTGAGGGATGGATAACAATGCATGAGCACAGAGGTCGCGTTGGCTGTGTCGAGTGGAGGTGAGAGGATTGAAGATTGGAAATTGGGAAGAGTTGCCCAAGTCGTTAATCCCATTTTCGCTTCACTAAGATATCTACAGTGGGACTCAAAGTCGCCTGTGAAAAAAAAAAGACGATGCTCGTCCCTTCAGGTCTCATTTTATCCGGGAATGATCGGACTGACCTCGACGAAGGTGGAGAGCTAGGTATGCTTCACCGGTCGTGGAAGATGATGCTGTCCGAAGATTCAATTGGTTTTGAACGCGATCAACGAGGCCCAGGATAGCCGACGACCACTCAAAGTGATCTTGTAGGTACTTTTGAAAAGATGGCCACACCGAGTGTAGGCCTACATCTGCCAAGAACCTGGAAAAAAATGATTAGACATCGGGTCGGAGGATCAAAAAAAACAATTGACGTACGTCCAGTTGAATATCCAATCGTCTATCATCACACACCGCTCATCACCCACGAGCATCTCCAAAGCATGCTGCCATTGTATGGCACTTCCAGTCCCAAGTGACAAATGTACGACATCGTTGTCCGGACATGTTGTGTGAAAGACCTTGGAGCTGATACTGTCCTTTGTGACACCGATAAGGAATGCACTCAGAGGTACGTAAGAATTCCCTCCACGGGGCCGCCAGACAAAGGGCTGATAAACATATGTTCGGGATACGGCAAGAGCAAGGTTGTGATACAGCAATATGTCTTGGACCTGAAGTGGATTTATGATTGTGTCCAATTTTTTTTTAAACACGGGTATCACAGCAACACACCTGATTATTGAACCCAGCGCCCCTGAGCTGTCTGAACATGACGTACTTCTTCTTTTCTTCGGACTGCACTAGTTGTTCCGAATTGTGGATTTCCTGGGAATCTAATTGGTTATAGAGCGCATGGGGTGGTCGAGTGTTGAGGTAGTAATAAACCAGAAATAAAGTCGAGCAGGATATTGAAAGTAGAAAGAAACGGAGAATACTCGTCGCGCGAAAAAACATGGTCATGAATGGACATTTGTCAGTGTATTAGGGAATGGAGCAGGAGTGAGTTGCTTCAGAAAGATTTCAACATCATATCGTGTGAAGGGATGCCACAATCCCAATGATTCAACTCTATCATGCACTTGACACTACTGCTGCCGATTCTCTCTCGCACTGCATCTTCTGGCATATCAGGACTAGAGCTGTCAAGAACTAGAGCTGTTGGTTACAGTCATTGATGACTTCTCTCCTTGCAGCAAAGAGTTCTGTCAATCAATCAAGCTCTTTACACCCACTGTTCTCTTCCACCAGAAAACTTTCCCCCTACTTCAGTGTGGGCCAACTCCAAGTAAGCCCACACCTTGATACCAATTTGCTTTTGATAGGGCTTTCTGGCGCCAGTCTCAATCAATTTTGCTGCCAAAACATTGTATGTGGAATAGGCTGTCAAAAAATCTGTATGGACTGCAAACATATCAAGATTCCCATTTTGTAAATGCCTCTAAATTTGCTCATTAAAAAGGTCTAGGATTCTCTGTGGAAAGTCACTATCGAAATTCATATAGTTCATATAGCTTGTCCCAGGCTTTGTAGTCTGATTAAAAATGGTGCCTGAGATGATGGCTGTCAAGTCACTTTGAAAATATCATGAATTGGAAAGGTGTTGTATTATATATATCGGGAGGCGAGGTGGCTGAGTTGTTGGAACATGAGGCTTGAGCACAGTGGTGGTAGATAGATATTTGAACCTCTTCATGCTGACTGCAACCCCAAACACAGGTCCGTCACTCAAGCTATAATAAGTAAACTCAACCGTGACTAAGCAGGCGTGGAAATATCGAGAAATTAAAATATCTCTTGCTCCAGTCGATGATGGCTTTCCGTGCAGTTTCTATTGCAAAATATGCACGCATTCCAACACGGTCGTCAAGGGTGCGAGGGCTGCCACTGAGCTCATATCTTCGTCCTTTCTCTTGTACATCCACCAAGTCACAACAGCCATACCCATTAGATAGTCTCATTGCGGATGCAATACAGACGGAAAACCAATTGGAAGCAAATCCTCCTCGAAAGGAAAACGACAAAGGGGAAACCTCAGAACAGCTGTCCTCTCAACCTGAAATTCGCCCGATTCCCCCAAAGGAACTTTGGAGCAAGACATTCCCCTTCGTTTTTGAGGCCAAGGGACGAAGTTTCGTCATGAATCCTGAGACTGCCAAGATAATGGCAGAATCCTGTGTTCCAGAGGGAACAAAAGATCAGATAATCCTGGAAGCGTTTCCTGGTACACGTCTTTTCATTAGCACTATCTCCCTGACTCAGTGGGAATGGCGTTCTAGGTCCTGGAACCCTCACGCGTGCTTTGCTTGATCTGCCCAAGAATAGAATTAAAAAAATTATTGTTATGGAGGATGTCGATCAATACCTTCAATGGCTCAGAGTATGCAGCGACCTCCAGTTCACCTCCTCTCTGTTTCTAATTCTAATTTCCTCAGCCTCTCGAAGCTCTCGATCCCCGATTGACCATTATTCCTGCGTCTGGATATACCTGGGAAACGTATGACCATATATTCAGCCAGGGTCTCTTAGACGACGTTCAATTGACAGACTGGTCTCAAGGTGCTTACACTATACACACTTGTTTATCATGAAACAAACTAAAAACATATTGAACCAGAATTTTCACAACTCAATTTTATCGCTCATGTGTCTGACAATGTGGTCGGAGAACAGCTCGTTTCCCAGTTTTTCAGGTGTATACCGCATCGTGGCTGGTTATTCAAGTATGGTCGCGTCCCTCTCAATTTGTTCATGACGAACACCCTGTGGCAGGTTGGACTGTATCGAATCAATTGCTTTGTTTCAACTTATACGGCTGCAAGCGTATTTCAGATCCTCCAGGGACTCAAAATCGCTGCAAACTCGGCGTCATCGCTGAAGGAACAGCATCATTTGACCTAACAATACCACTTCCAGTGCTATCGCCTTACAGGGCAAACTTTCATCCGCCTGGTAGAGGTTTTCGGGAATTTGTAGGCGTCTCAATTAGACCTCTCAAAGTGCCGGTAAGTTTTCGGTCTGCCATTCAAGACCTGTGAACTGATAGTTTTTGTAGATCATTGAAGGCAATATAGTTGAAGAATGGGATTATGTTCTCCGTCGATTGTTCGTGCAAAAAGCGACTCCAATCGCTAATATAATCTCGTAGGACTGCCATATTCTCTCATGTGAAATACACAATATGAACTAGTTGAACATAGGTCTTTAGCACCAGGAGCAGCCTCACTACTCAAAAAGGTCGCCGCAGAATCATTACCGCCCGATGAACGCTTTGATACCAAACTCTGCGCCCGTCGTATGACTGCCCAGCAATTCAAGCCCCTTGTAGAAGCATTTTCAGATTGGCCATTCAAGCCGGAGGTACGCATTGCTTCAGCCATCCAAATTGCGGATCTTATCAAGACTTGTTTCCATACATCCAGGATTTGTCGATTGATAATTTCCAGTTCAAACGCTCCAGACAGGAGAATAGGAATGCACAGAGGGCTTGAGTAGTCCTTCTCTTGTTTCAATATAAGACTCATCAAACATATCAGTCCAAATGATTGGTGATCAGAGTTTGCTACATTGTCAATTCAGCTGTTCAGAGGCCATACTGTCAAGAGACAAACTCGAAACTTTCATGTGATCATAAATCATCAATACAACTCAATGATAGAATAATAGGCACCTCCATTTGGTTACAATTATATTCCGAAAACAAACACTATGCACAAACTGACTAATAATCTCATACGATGAAAATATGTCTCACATTCCCATCCACTAGATACACTTACGGCAATAAAGAAGATATGTGGCTGTCAGTGAGCGGAGACAGAGATGAAGTTCTAAGAAAATTACAAAGGGTCTGATTGTAAAAGAAACTAGTCCATCTGAGTCTCTCCGTCAACCTGTGTATCATCCAACCCTCGACTATCGTTCAAGGTCATCTGGCTATCAATCTCCTCCATAGCCTCCGGTATATCTAGCATACTTTGTGTCTCTTCGTCGACGTCTTCCTCACCATCTACTATTTGCTTATCTTCTACCCTTTGTTTCGGTGCTTGTGATGTCTGGAAAGCACGAGGCATCATGCCGAAAAGTGTTGCCTGTCTAGATCCGTCTTTGTCCTTGGTGGACTTAAACAGGGTTTTTTTCGTCTTTTGACCAGAGTAGGAGTCAGCAGCTTCAACTTTATCGAAGAAACTGTCACTCTTGTGTATTGACCCTCTTGAATTTAGCATATTCGTTGGGTTTTTCCGTTTGAAAGGATTTGTTCCTGTCGAGGAAAAATTAGAATGTGGTGGTGGTCATACACGACCACACTTACTTTGTTTTGGTGGAGGTAGCATCGCAGAAGCATCTGAAAATTGGCTTGCAACACTATTGTCATCTACATCACTTCTCTTCCTCTTTTGTGCCGTTATCGAATTTGTGGTATCAGGTTCTTCTGTGGGTATAGGACTTGGGCTTCTAATAGTAGATTGTTGTTGAGATGGTAAATGTATTGTAGATGACTGGGCCGCAGACGAGCTAAACTTTGTCCGTTCGACGACTGGTACTGTGACGCGCGACATTCCGGGCCTATCCATAGCGAAAGGAGGCTGCACATCACCTAGTGGATCATGTCTTCCACTTGTACTGGTGTCATTTGAATACTGGATATCCCGTGGCACGTTGTTCGACTTCAACCACCTTCTTCTTTTCTGTCTGAGGACCTCTAATCGGTCTTCGGCTTCTTCCTTTCTGGCCTTTAAGACTTCGAGGTTCTCTTGTAGACCAACGAGATGGTAGAACTTAGCGATTTTAATCGCGGCGTCATAAGTAGGAAGATGGTGAAGAAGTTTAGTGAGTTCAATGGCGCGTGCAGCGTCGTCAGCTTTGCATGCCGCTTGAATGAGTAAGATGAGCTCCCTGTCAATAGACTGTTCACGCGTTGATATATCTTCTGTCGTGAGTTCTTCAGAGAGGAGGTCAAGCGCTGTCTGGGTGTATAGGAGCTGTCGTTCAACACTAATAGAGTACTTTCAGTATCAGCTGGTTGGATTCAAGTTCACATTGGGGCTCACGCTTCCTCTTTTTGTTCATTCCTTCGGAATGGTAGAGTAATTGGTAGCTCCTGTATGAGGGGTCTCGGGAACCCAGGATGTTCTTGTCTTCCCTGTTACATAAACATCAGCGTCACACTAACTAACTTGGATGGATATTTCACTAACTTTGAGAATCAAACAATGGAATACGTTCTCACTGATCCCAACAGGCCAGTATGATTCATCTTTGCCTTGCTTTCGATCCAAGAGATTAGTATCTAGTATCCGTGCCCATGATGCATGATGTGGTGTTCTAAATTTGGTGAGAACGTGTACACATCCCGTGGTATCATATGTCGCAGGTGCCTATGAAACAAGAGTATTGTTCAATGTAGGTTTGCAGATTATGTGCATACAAAACATACGCCTTGGTCCGTCAAACCTATCCATTTCAACGTATGGCCTTTGGGAAGAGGTAGAATATCTCTTTGTCTCACACTGAAGTCGTCAAAATTAATGATGCAGTACGACAAGTTCTGAGACCCTAGATTTGAGAAATGCATTGTCATCATAACAGTAAGGACACTAGGAATGAAAAACGACCCCAGAAATTTAAATGTGCGTGTGAGAAGTAAACACTCACCATCAATTGTCGTCGATCCCGCTCTATACACGACAAACACCCATTCCGGGCCTGCAGCCATTGACACGAAATCACCACCAAGTCCCATTATTCTTCGTTCCCTCCCCGTCCCGCTCAAAAATGTCAGGTCACCTTCACTTGTTGCTATAATAACATCCCCGTAGCCCTGAATATCGCTGTCCGTGCTTTCGCGTAGGCTCAAGGAAGGTGGAATGCCACCAGCTGCAATACCTAAGATATGTGATTCCTTGTCCCTGAGTTTATACGTCCACTCCTTTTGTGATGTCCATGTTCCGTAGGGTTTGAACAGAACCTGTGCTGGATGTTCGCCTTCTGGCGGACAGGCAAAGACTGCACCTCTTTCACCTATGATATCAGAAGCATGACGAAAACATGGACAAAAAGAAAGCATTTGAGTGTACGATGCATTTGCCACTCAACGGACAACTCACCGAGGTACCCAAGATTATGTTTGAAATTGTCAGTGAAGTGGTAGCTCTTCCGTGTCGAGCGATCAAAGAAGTCAACATTGATGATATGATAGGTATCTTGATCTGTGACTTCAATCACACCTATGAGATTATATGCTAGACTTTGGAGTCAAACAAAATGCAATTTTTGGATCACGAGAGACCCTTACCCAAGAAACATCTCTTGTTGTCCATAGGAGTTGATCCAGGCTGAAAAGGAGGCTGAGCCTTCGTAATACTAACTATAGATGTTTCAACTACCAGATTCTCTAAGACATAGAACAAAATGACATACCCATTTCTTTCATGTACCCATCACTTAATCTTTTGCCTGCGGCAGGCTCATCTTGCATACCTCCTCCAAGGTCATCAACGATCCAATTATCATAGTCATCGTCTGCATCAGCATCAACGTCAGGGATTTCCTCAGCAGTTACTCCAGCCGACTCATTGGTATTTGTCGGCTCCTCCCCAAAGAGATCCAAACCTGTCTTCGGTTGTATCGAACCTGCTAGGGAGTTGTTTACACCGAGTTTCTTGACAGGATCTGGCTGTATATCGGATATTGGATTGCGCCATTGGAAAAATTCACCGTTAGTGTCTGTCCATGCGAGATGATTTCTCTTGGGACACCAAACGAGAGAAGTAACCACGGCATCACTCTGCTTTGCAACATGACTAAGATGATAATTTGAGTTATAATCCCACGAAGAAAGGGAAGCAGACTACTGGATGATCATTCGCCGGGTTTGGGTTGACCAGATGTATATATTTGACTGACACGCCGAGGCAAGATAGACACCATTGGGCGAAAGGGCGAGTGCAGTCACTGCACCTGCAATGTCCTTGTCGACGAAAACGGAGTTTTTAGTCCAATCGGCTTTAGATATTGTTACAATTTCTACCAACAAAAAGAAATCAGAGACTTGCCACCAATGTCATTTTTTGAAGCTTACCATGCGTTCGCGTTACTACATAAAAGCAATGCCCTGACGGATGCCACACGGCAGAGCAGTCATGAAATTTAAATTCATTTGACCTAGGAGGATTCTGTAGTGTTTGTTAAACACACGGGAATAGTTACTCACTCTTGATCTACCAGGGTAGGAATGATTCCGTCAAGGATCTTCTCTATCTTCGCCTGCTTTGATGACATGTCCCAGATCAATATTTTACCATCAGAGCCACAGGATGTCTGATAAGTATGGTCTAGCGCGAAAGGTTGTTGCTTTAGGTTTTGCCAAACTCACCAGATACATGCTTGTAGGATCCCATGTCACTCGTCTGACTCCCTTGGAATGGCCTTCGAGCTTCTCAACGATAGTATTGTCTTCTGCGTCTATGATTTTGATGAACAACTCACTACTGTCGATTAGTGCAAAGCGAGCCTGAGATGACAAGATGAAACACACTCCGATGCAACGGCTATCCGCTTTCCCTTGGGGTCTATGGAGATGGAGCGTATCCGGACCCCATTTGCATTTGTAACAAATCCGTGCAACTGGCTTTCATGTTTGACATATCTCCTGACAAGATCATCACTTGCCGAGAGCCAGAAGTCATGCTGGGGCATGGTGAGGATACTATTTGACGAAACATAACTTCAAAAATATACAGAAGCGGATAATGATGTAATTTCATGTTCTGCATCAGTTGCGGACTCTGGCTCATTCATATCATTGTCGATAGACCATATGCGGACGAGGTAATCTGTACCACCGGTATAGATGTACCTGCCAAGTGTTAAATAGATATCAGCGAGAAATAGCGTTCCACCTACGAGCCATCTGGGGAGCACGTCAAACAGGTATAGCCGTCGGGGTGAGCTGGGTTGGAGTCAACTCTGGACATTGCGGACAGAGATCGCGTCCTCTGAACGCGTGACATAACATGACTGTGACAATCACACTATTCATAGACTTGTTGATTAATGTGATGATTTCTTTAGCACTTTTTCAACACACGGTAGATGAGCAGGCAGAGGAGCTGGAGTTTATTAATGTTAGAATGGTGTTTTATCTGCGCATTGTTATTCATCCAAGATTCTTACAGCATGTCCAGCATGCCACAATTTTTAATGACAAATTCTGTCATTGCCACAACTTGACAATACGACTATTCTGGAAAGGAAACCAGGTATGAGATTACCTGGGAGAAAGAGTCTACGTCTGGACTGTGCACTAAGTCCTGTTCCATCACGAGCATACGGAATGGGTGGGAAGCATGACTAGAAATTGCATCAAGTCAAACGAGAGGGTTGTGCCCGACAAAAATGTCACGAACTTTGTCCAAAGTAGATGATATGGGGCAGGTTGATCCCAGTAGAAGCTATCAGGGAATTTCAGTATAATGAACAGCGGATATTAGAGAACACTTACGTATACTGCTGCTACAGAGGATATCTTCCCTTCCTTGGCACCGTCGAATGGTGGATGGAGAAGCTGTCGAAAAAAATGAATGGTTTCATCCTTGGAAAGATGCTGAATACATCTCACGAGGGTCTATATAGTTCCAGTATTCAGTAGCGCTAGCACGGTGAAGTGTGAGGCATTCTGTTGGATCATGAGATGAAGCTTACTAATGTTGATAGCCTAAGACCTGGGGCGGGAGGGTAACGACACCGTCTAGTGCACGATTAGGCATCAAACGACTATGGGGGCAGGAATTACGAACCCCAAGTGTGAACAACTAAGGTAAATCTAAGCAAGGAGCAACTGGCCAGTGAAACTATGTGCGCACCCCTGAATATGTTATTAACGCCAATCAATCGTTCAATATAATCTACAAAAGAAGGATTTCCAACTCTAGGCTGCCCTAGAGGCCCGTCGATAATATGCCTACACATAACCATAAGAACACACCGAATGTAAAGAGTTTGATGGGAACACTAGGAAGGGCAGATTTGATCGAAATAGCTCCCAGCGCAGCAATTGCACCTCCAAGGGAATGTCCAGTGACGATAATCCTATAGGAAGGATGTACTGTTAATTGATCTTGTACCATACGTAGAACATTCAAGGCCACAGCGTTGTAGGCGTCTAGAAATCCAAGATGAACCTTTGCGTCACCCATACCAATGAGTCCGATAGAACGAAGAGGAACAAGGAGGAACATAATGTCTATAGCAGAGCTGTTCTGAGCGACAGTCATTGCATTTGATCAGTAAGCTCACCTGTGATGGCGTCAGTAAGTTCACTTGTGCCTCTAAACGCAACGACAATTTCTTTTCGCCTGTCGTCTCGGAAAATTATCCCATCTGTTCCCATTATCTTGTCTCTGAACTAAAAACTGTTAGAGGAGTCATGTGCGCGAAAGATGATTGAAATACGCACTCGTTCAACCAGGATATTCCCCATCGGTCGGGGGCAAGCTGAACCATAAGATGCCGCACAGTATTTGGCATACAATACAAGGTCATTGTACAATACTTCACTGATACCAATACCATGTATCGGTATGGGAATAATCCCATGCTCGGTGCTTTGGGAAGCCGTCACTTGCCTGCAAAAGGCCAATATAGCTATCCCAATGATGGGTAGAGCTTGCTTCATCTGAGATGAACTTGCTTGCTTCCGTCGCCGAGTTTTATAGTACTCGTTTTACTTCGAGGCTTTGGATCTGGAAGGACCATACTGGCTGTCATATCCCACTGACGTGAAATGAGTTGCGTGACATAACACGAGGAGTAATGCGGCTCGAGTTTATCTTGAAGTCATACAGAGAAGGCAAAGATGACACTCGGGGATAGAAGATATCTGCACTACCCAGGAACTAAGACGGAATTGAGTACCCTAGGCAATCACATCAAGGCAGAAATCGGGTTCCATAGGAGCTTATTTAGGTCCTGAATAGTACACGAGCCCAAGGCTACACCGTCTGCGAAGTGGATGACGCTTGATCATGGTTATAGAAGCGAATGACATTGGCGAGGGAGGTACATGTGGCCAGAATGATTAGAGGAATGCACACTGTTTGAGCTTGTGCTAGCGGCGTAAAATGACAGCTCGATGTTATTAGTTTGGCACTTGACCCTCACGAAGAAAAAGTATCACTGACGAGAAGGATCCATGATGAGAAGGTGAGTACACCGACACGCGTGATAACCATCACGGTGACCTTGAGTTTTCCCTTATTTCAGGTCAAATACCAATCTCAAGGCGAGCAGAACAACAGCGTAGTAAATCCCGGTAATGAGATTCTATTCAGCCTTCAATGTCAGTCTTTTCTCAAACCATCGTGCACATAGGAAATTACATTCCTCTGAGCAAGTGCCGTCTGGACACCACGAGGCTGCTTAGCGGTCACGCAAACACATTAATCCTACAATGTGATGTTCACTTCGTCTTACTATCCAGATAACATCCATACTACTCCCTGCTTCAATTTCATCCTCCATAGTATTCAAAATTTTCCATGGATGTTGCACTCTCACTTGTGACTGGACTCGGACTCCGAGTTTACTTGCTCTGCATTACATCTCCGGCGTCGTCCACCTCTCCAATGATTCTGGGGCTTTTGGAGGGCATCTTCGTTCATCGGCTTTCTTTTCATCCTCCTCCCTTTGTTTCTTCTTCCCCCCTCGACCACTACCTAGCACTCTGGTTGAGATTCTTGGTAGACTTCCTTATTGCAGGGGACTGGTCAAGGGTCAAGATCATCACCCTCTGGGTGGCCATTGGGACCAGCATTTCAGAGTTGCTGTTCCCCGGTTTTCCTGGTAACTTTGATGCTAGCGTGAAGACATCCTCAAGTAGCCGAACTCGGCGTCAACGGCCTAAATCTGATGCTTCTCATGTCCCCTCCCACCCACGAGTTTATCAGGAGCCAGAAGAGCTGCACCCTCGCCTCCCCACAAGTACACCCACCAAACCCACCATACAAGTTGACACTCATGCTAATCGATTTGATAATCAAGCTTTCATACCACCCAATTTTCCGCTTCCAACCCCCCCAAGTTTCTTTTTGCACCCTGAATCAGAACCTTCACCTTTTCCTGATTCACCCACCTCCTCCCTAAAGCCCGCCATCGCTCCAGTTTCCTCTCCAGTTCAGACTCGTCCAACCTCAGCCCTCGCATTCTATGAAACAGAAAAGTTGACTCAACCCGATTGCGCTGTTCCTTCTTTGCGACCTTCTCTCCTGCCACCGACACCTCCCGATAGTACACTTCGTGAGCGAACATTGGACTCTGGAGTTGATCGCCTTTCAACTATTGATGAGATTACATCGCGCTCCGAGCATGTTAGTGAGAACATTGAATTAAATTCATCACAGAAGGAGCAAAGCTCTATTTTTATATCACACGGTGGGGAGGAACCTCTTCCCGTACTGAACTCTACGAGCCAATACTTTCGCGTCGAAGACGGCACGCCTATGGTTTCTACGGTTCCTTCTACAGAGATTCCACTCCCTGTCCCTCCTTTCCTCGGGCCATCAAGCCCATCTAGTAGATTTGGCGATAAACTCAGAACTCCTAGCAAAGTCATGTTCAAAGTTGGTGATTCAGATCCTGATGAACTGAACACACCTCCTGCTCTACGACCTTGTATGTCCCGAAATTCTTCAACTCCTGGAGGAGTCAGTGAACCTGGCAAGCAAACAATTGCACTGTCACCTCTGATTTTGGATTCCAAAACCATTGCATCTGATCAAGAAGCTATGCCTGTCCCTGGAACGACACTTTCGAGCTATGCAATTCTTCAGCCACCTGTAGCCCCTCGACCTCTTGGTTCCCTCCTGGACACATTATCGGGCACTATCCCACGCGAAGTCAGCGACAAGTCCAAAGATGTGAAGCCGCCCTCTGATGCTTCTGATGCTGAAAGCGTGCTCTCAACAGGTATTCCTATGCAATTATTAGAGCATGCCGGAGACATCAGAAAACAGGCCATCGAAGAGGGAAAGGAGTTGGAAAGATTGAAAGCCGAGCTGTGTAAGGCGCGGTGTGAACATAGACCTCGAGATGTTCTATTTTTGAAAGGTGATATAAAGGATGCTGATGAACGAATGAAGAAGTTGCATGCAAAAGCTGCGAGGCGATTCTTCGCTGGTAATACGATAACGTGATCAATGTTGATCAATGCCACTGATATCCCACTCACCCTTTTCCTAGGGCATAATAATCTTCAGAAACCAGGTATAATCGATGTTCATGGCTTGAAACCTGAAGAGGCCCTTCAAAAAACTGAGCAGGCATTCCGAGATCTACTCTTGAATGGTCAGGTAACGCTGAGAGTTATTGTTGGTAAAGGCCTCCACTCCAAAAATAAGGTTCCTGCTATCAAAAATTTTATAATCGAGACGATGCGCAAGTACGTCCTTGATTGTCTTCATTTTCTTGACTCGTCATTAATCAATTTTAAATAGTCAACATATCCCTTGCTCGGTGGACCCTTACAATACAGGAATTTTGATCCTAACTTTGTCTCCAGAAACTAGCATCTCATGAATTCGCCTCTTGATTATGTTTTCTTAGCCAAGACTTTTTCCTTTCCTCTCAGCCCAAGCACCCCTATGGGGGATTTTCAGCTCAAAACTAACAACTCCGCTATGCGCGACATCTTTGCCAATACCGTGATTGATCTAGTCTTCGCTTTCATGAGTGACATCATCCGCTTTCTCGTAGTTTTAACAAAGTAGATGTATTTTCTACATGAAACCAGATTCTTTATTCAAACCCTACTAGGCCCTTGTCCTGTAGAGATCCAGTGTTGTCGCTGGCAACGAAAGCACCAGAACTGAATGCCTCACTCAATGAGCTGACTGTTGTCACAGCCATGTCAAGGACCGCCTCCACACGCTTTCTGAGCGCGTCATTGGAGCTGGATACCCTCTTTTAAATTTTATATACCATGGCGATTGGAACCCAGGAATTTGACCAGTCGAAATGAAAGAGACAAGAAAGCAGATTAGAATGCTGTGGTTTCGTTGGTCTTTGAACTTACCATGGATAACAGATCGATTCTCGCATCTGCTTCATCAAGTCTGACCAACAATGACGGTTCTTCGTTACGTTGCTCGCCAGCTTCCTTCTCTTCAGGATCAGATTCTTCATTATCTGGCTGGTGAAACTCGACTTCGCCAAAATGTGCTTCAAGAAACATCGCCAAGCGCTGAACGCGTGTCATGGATGATAATTGTCCCTTTGCATCGGCGTGTGGATGTTTATGACCATGAGAATGAGAATGCCGATGTGTGGTCACTAGATAGA
>Ga0153986_1000001_pt1 | contig 85641 bp, 99 predicted proteins | sample TSGA070MetaG_FD_104724 | JGI IMG/M metagenome (GOLD analysis project Ga0153986, IMG submission 104724) | Attine ant fungus gardens microbial communities from Georgia, USA - TSGA070 MetaG | ecosystem: Host-associated > Fungi > Mycelium > Unclassified | place: USA: Georgia, Alexander Wildlife... | reverse complement strand
TTACAGCCACTATTCTGCTTCTCAAGCATGATGCTCAAGAACACGACTGGACAGCAGTCTCTCTCTGTTCCTCGGGGCGCTCATCTTTGTATAGAGTAAGCATTATGGGAGTGTTATATTGTTATTATCACTTATTTAGTCAGAATTTTACCAGCCAGCGTGATAGCGGTTCATTACAATAAAATGTAAATGCATCTAGAGCTAAAGTCCAACTCACTTTGTTTGGACTTCAGATGTGTACTTGTTAGTTATCTTTCTATAATAAACCAGCTCACTTTGTTCAGACTTTAGGCACTTGTTTGTTGATTGTTGAGCTTCAACTGTGCACTCTCCTTCCCTGTCTCTATTCTTTGTAAAGCTGGTCTAATCTCCAAGTTCAAGTCATAGTCCAAATCAATAAGGCCTGTTGCTACTTCTGTGGTCTATAGTGTTTTCTTTTCCTCCTCATAATATATTTCATACAATTCTTCTATGGATCCAGTCAGTTCATGACAACAAGAAAGAAATTCAAATAAGTCTGAGACATGGGAAGAATGATGCAATAAAATGTAATAGTACTATACTATATTGGGATGACTTTGAGACCTCAGTATTGCAGTTCTATTTAACAGGATATTCTCAAGGTGGACCAAAGTACTGGATAAGAACCAAAACTGTGGATAGAAAATAAGAGCATATCACTGTTTACTTGTTTTTCAGTTGTCTTCTGATATTTTCCAGATGACTTTTGGATCATATTTATTATAGTTAATTCTTATTATTTTGGACATTTGTCTTCTGATATCTTCTGAGTTCAATACCAGAAGATTTCTTTTCTAGTCTTAATATTATTTCTCCTTTGTTATCACATTCCATTCTGAAGACCATAGCATTCTCTGGACCTGGCCTTCTTTTTTTTCTTTCTTAGTAGCATACTTGTCTCTGCTCTTCAAGTACTTTTCTTATTCTGGACCTCAAAGCTTTCTTTCTTGTTTCATTGTATTTTTATTTTTATTTCTTATACTACTCTGATGCTTTGTGACATAGAGACTATCTTACCCTCTCCCCTGATTCAGGGTACACCCTATCCATGATGGGCCCTAGTAATTCCTGAACACGGGAAAATTTTCAATCAAGCTCTAATGACATGTATGCCTCTTATGGGCATAATCATAGCTCAAGGAATTAGATCTGGGGTAGAAGATCTGTAAATTCTGGTAAGGATATCCAGGTAAGAGAGAATTCTCTCACCCATGAAAGTTTAAAATCCACAGTGTTTGAGAGCCACACCGTGGAGTTGTTATAAAAAAAGCAATGTATTAAAATAGGTGATACAGCTCCATTGTCTGCTTAATTTGGAACAATGAGGATAAACAATCAAGAGTTGATTCGCCAGTACACAACCAGCTCTCTTAAAATATCCTGATTCAGGCTGAGTGAATATCCTCGATGAACAAAGGAGATGTCATCTTGAACAAAAAGTTTCCATAGTGACACAACTGCGAAGATACCGGAGATAATGGAGGTGATGACTTCAAGTGTCTACCTCTCCCATGTATTTCTGTTGTAAAAAAAGGCAACAGACAGAATAGTATGCATGTGATTGCATTGTACATGTAGGATGACGCTCGCTGCTCGAAAGAGAACTGACTCGATGCCAGTCATTGAGTATCAGAACAGGTCAATTTTATGCAACTTTGTTTCATTGTTACGGGTTGGTGCATGTAAAAATTTATCAAATGAGAGAGTCCATGGCTGTACCGACGCAAGAACAACAAAAATGTGGTATGTAGATTTACAAGTGCGCATGAAGGAGAATAGGGAATGACAGGGAAATATTTATGAGAGTTGAATGAAGCTAGACCTCCGAATCCAAGTCGAGCTATAATCATCATCGTTCTCGCTGTAGAGATCAACAAAACTTTTGAGGGGAAACCACTTCGCAGCTCTTGACTTAGACTTCCCTCGTCGCCGAGAAGATTCGCAGCCGCAGAGGTTATCGTCGTTTGCACATGGTACATAACAAAGTTGGAAGGAGTTTTTTATTTCATCTGCAGGTAAGACAATATCCTCCGGCTCACAGGAGGGGTTGAAGAAGGGGGTATAATCTTCATCATCCTCTGTGTCTTCATGAGGGACAACACTATCCACGTCCTCGTCCTCGTCCTCGTCCTCGTCATCACTCATACTCATGAAATTTCTGGGTTGAGGGCAGAGAGTGGACACAACTGACTCATGTCGCCCTTCCAAAACAGCAAGAGCTGCAGCCCTGTTTTGAGAGCGAGTTCGGAAAGACACTTTTGAAGGTTGGCGAAGGGAGCGGGGAGATGGTGCATCTATTTGTTGAGAAGACGAAGACAAAACGGATTCAGAGGTAGAGGAGGACTGGCGAGGGGCTAGTTGCTGGGATTGATGAGCCGGAGGGGAAGGCAGATTCACTGAGGGAATAGGTTTGGGCGAGGGACCGGATCGCAAAGAACTACAACATGGAACCTCTCGGACAGAACTGCGGCACATTGTGTGAGAGGTAGAATGAGCTGAGAATAACGAGGGACATACTTGATCCTGGGTTTTGACTTAGCGACTGTGTGTTTGGGGGAAGTAACCTTGTATTTGAGACTGACAGAACGGGTAGACGGAGTTTCTGCAAGGTCTAGGGATAGGAGGGGGCGGTGCTGTTCATTATCATTGAACTCGACGTCCAGAAAGACAGATCTGGACACATGAGAATCCTGGAAGAAACCAGACATGAACAATGGCGAATATGGTGATTGTTTGTGGAACATGGACCGGTCTGGCGCCATTCGTACTTCACATCTCCCTTTAAATACCCTATGGGACCCCGACCACCCAGATCCATCTGCCTAGCCGAGTCGCCCGACTTTGCTGGACCGAGATTAATCCAAAATCAGATTCAAGTCAGCTGAGATGAAGAGGAAAGCTGTTGTCCAACTCAGCAGCTGTGCTCACTACTTCTCCAGCTTGCTATTCATCAAAAATCTTGCGCCAATCTTGAACTCGATTAACACATTTTGTCAGCTTTCAACAGCGCCAGTCACTGTGTTGCCTGCATTATGCCATTGTTCGCTGTCGATCAAAACGACACCAGTAGATACACAGATCTTGTGTGCATTCCTCACAAGGACCCTATGTTGCCATTTTCTTCGAGAACCCGCCCTATCTTCTGTCGAAGTGTCTTTGTCGTTGCATTGTAGGCTGTGTGACAGTAATACCTACAATGAGATTAGGCTCCTTATCTGTGAATGTCAATACTTGACATCCATGCACAAAATCCACTTCTGTAACAAGCGACGCAGTGAATCTTGTCCTTGCTTCTTATGAAAGGTGATGAGATTGTCTCTATGACCCTGGATCTGAGCTATTGCGAATCATTGGTGTCAAGAACTTTGATAGTAGAGGAGCATGAATGCCATCCCCCTAGTACTCGACACTCGACACCCGACACTTTTCTACCATGCCTCGGGAGACCAACAACTTCTTCTCAACCGAACGGACTAGTCTGGATCAATACAACCCTTGTCGAGCATCTGCAAATCTCAACTAATTGTAATTTATCTGTTAGATTACCTCACGAAAAAACGCTAAAACGCAACCCCCGGAATTTAAGCAGCTTCTCGGCCTCGGACAATTACAAAAATATATTGAATGCTTGCCAGGGACATGACGGTACAATTTACATACGCTTTCTGTCACCTTCCAAGCAACCTACGCGACGCGACTTATGTCTCATCATCCTCCGACCTCTTTGTACTCCACTTCAAGTCTGTTCTGACAGATCAAGTGCCGATTTTCCAGACCACGGCAGAGCCATATCATCATATCCAGTCATCAGCCAGTGCGCCATTATAGCTGGATAAATCGTGATAGCACCCGAAAAAAGGGAAGCGATTGAGGAGGGTCCAGTGGGCTCGCTCGCTCACTATTTCCATACACAGTAACACTTACATTGTAGCCTATACAAGTTTCGGATCGCCATGCGTCCTAGTCGTCACGATGGATTATGATGGTTCTTTCCCCTCGGTAACCGGTGCTCTTTAGTTTCTCTTCGACTTGTCTGTTTCAATAAAAATTGTAAATTGTACTTGATTGAATTGGAATCACAGATTTGAGACACATCTAGTCTCAGACTGGCACTCATCCAGTTACTATATACCCCTTCAAACGAACTCGTGGAGATGAGTGGTGTGGGTATAAATGATACCAAAGAACAAACCCCACACAATAGTTCAGGGAGTTGCTATGACGAGGACTATTTAATCTAGTGACCGAGTGAATGCCGTTGGAATAGGGTTTCATCGGCGAGTTGATCTACTCGTCAGGAATGGAAATATGACTTAAGATGATTAGTCCGCAGAGTTAGCTCTTCGTATGCACCTCGATATGACTTATACTTAATGCCTGAAATTTTGGTCAAGCCTAAAATTTGTTAGAAGGAATCATGAATAATAAGTAATTCCTGAAGTTAGTGATCCACTTGGAATTGAGGTGCCTGCAGCTTGCTGCAAGCCGTGGTTTTCGGGTAGGACTCGTTTGAATCGGCATCGCTCGATACTCCCCTCATTCCATCCTGTCCCTCCATCCTGTCCCTCCATCCTGTCCCTCCATATGGGTTAGTAACCCAATGGACCCACATTGATGAAACTATTTTTTTCCGCTCCACTGCATCGCGCGGTGTAGCAACATCAAAATGTATCTTTTCGGTACATGAATAGAAAGCATGTGGCACAGTACCATCCCTCTATTGCTTTCGTGATTTGAAGACATTGAAACGTTCCCTCTATTGTCTTGAACCTTGTCTGGATCTATCCCGCCGGCCCATGAAATGACCTTTGCATCAAGGGGCTACATAAATGATCTTGCTAACCATCAAGTAATGAGACCTAACTGCCTTCAAATTCTTGAAAAAAAATCATACGGGCAGGTGATATCACTGTAAATACCTGTCTCCGATTGTAGATGCTAATTACTCTTCAACCTCACTCTCTATATCTGAGAATGTCCTCCTAGAAACATTATCCCACAGGAACTTGGAACAGAAAGTATGTTGGAGAAAGTTTCCAAATACCATTTTGTCTTAAGTCGAGATTATAGAACAAGAACACTGAAGGTTTTCTCCTGCAGAAGTCCGTAATATTCCTAATATTTCTAACTGAGCTGGTGATTCAATGATGCCAGTGCATAATCTTCAGCATTTGTTCAACACAAACAGGCAAGCTTGTCAAACTCTTCGCAACGACTAGTCATCATATCCTCGCTTCCGCTGCCCTGTACAAATTCAATGTAGCGCTATTTCTCCCGATATTTTGGCCTTTTACCATCATTCCTTATGGCTGGATCTCGTCAAGCCCTTTGTGCGGTATTTCCCCAGCCAAGGTCTGAATCTTGCAAGAAGATCTACTTTTTCTCTCATCCAGCATCAGATACTCAGAGCATCTGTTGCTGTCAGTCAGCCTGTTGAACAGCATCCGAAACAAACATTGCGGAAGTCATTCGTTACTTCAGCGAATCAGCGAACTCCTCGACCGTATGACAGCAACTTGCGTGTTTTCAAGGAACTGATTGCGAGTTTCCTGTACAGCTTCAAGCACAGCTACATGCAATACTTAACCAGGTCAAGATAGCCCTTTCATCCCGACGCCACCAACTCACAGCAGCCCAAAGCCCAATGTGACCACCTCTCGCTAACGATCGAGTCTTCTTTGGTCAAGATGTCTTGATTGCGTGCACGCGCTCATTTTTCTTTTTATGGAGCTACTTCTCTAGACCACGCCGAGTCTAAACATGAGCCGTCTGTCCACTCGGTACTAGGGATAGCATACTATAAGCTCCATTTACTGACTGTAATTAATGATGATAGTGGTGGTTTTCAAGAAGTGGACAAAGGTGAGAAGGGACACTGAAGACTGCCATAAAGAACTAAGAAGACTGGGGGATTGAGGACCCGTACTCGTTATCTGAGAATCTCTGTATCTGTAGCGACTTTCGAATTTTTTTCCAACAAGCCTTTCGAAGTTGATTAGTCACTAATTAGGTGCTAAATTTGGCAAGCAGAACCCACGACAACAACATTAACGTCGTGGTCAAATGCTGATATAGTATTAAAAGATAATAAAGCAGAGTCTATTAAATAACCACGGTCTGCCACCGAGCCCCGTGTGATAAATTGGTGATTTTTTTAAAAAAAGAGTCCATTGAATAACATGTCCGAGCCTGGCACGTGAGGAAGATCTTCTCTACACACCTCCTATCCCACGCGCAGCGCTTCTTAACTCCCACAATCATGGCCACTGCTCCAATATCTGCAGCACAGGCTGTAGGAGAGTATCTGCAATCCCCAGACGATCTTGGCAAGATATCTACCTTCCGAAAGAAATTGGAAAAGGAGAAAGCTTCTATAGATGTTCGCCTTAGGAACGGTGTTCGCGAGCAATTACAAGCTACAAGGGATGGTTTGAGAAAACTTCTTGGAACTAGGGATAATGTGCAAGCTGTTAAGGATGAGATGCTTGCCATTGAGAAGGCTTGCAATGACCCACATATTGACGTTCCAACGTTTGACCAGATAAGCCGGGTACGTCCTCATTCTATCTCCAGTATTTGTGAAGCTGGTTCTATTTCTAAGGAAGTATAGGTATCTATGGTACACCGCAATTTCGAGTCAACGGAAGAGATGGTTAATAACCTCTTGAAAATGGAGTCTAAGCTCAACGATATTGAGCGCATGCTTGCATCCGACAGTGAAGAAATTCTTGGTCCCGCTCCCAATCTCCTTACCATCCACTATCAACTCAATCAACTTGAACAGTTTCGGAACCAGACAATGCATCGGGCCAAAAGGGCTAAGCAGAGCTCTCTAAAAACGCTCGAGAAAAGTTTCGGACGTCTCAATAATGTCATCACTGCTTTTGATCAATATATTCTCGAGCTCGCTGAGAACATTCTCAAACTCGTCCGGGCAGGACAACCTGGTGTCGTTGTCAAGCTCATCAAAGTCGCCGAACTTGAAGGGCGAGAGGACGAAAAGGTGTCCATGATGTTTCTAATGTTGCAGATTCCTTTGTGCTTACTGTCAATAATCCAAACAGGCAGTTGCCCTAAGATTTGTCCAGAAAGCTGCCAAAGTGGACGCCGCACTCAAGTTCAAGTCCTTGGTAGCTACTGCTCGTGTCCTCAAACACTATCGTTCAAAAATTGTCAAAGCCATCACCGAATCCATACAAGCTAAATTCGAAGATGCTTACCAACGAGATGAAAAAGATCCTGTCCAATTCCTCAAAAACATATCATGGATGTATCAAGACCTTATTCGAATCGAAAAGGATGTTGTACCGTGCTTTCCCTCCGATTACGACATCTATAGCCATTACATACGGGAATACCACAAGGGGTTGAACACTATCGTCAAACGTCTCGCTAATTCTAAAACCGATGCTAACCTTCTTCTGTCATTATTTGAATGGTTGAAAGAGTACAAAGAGAACATGAAAGAGCTCAATGTCCCTATGGACCTTCTTGAACCGCCACTCTTGGATGGTAAAGAACAAACTCTCATTGAAGACTATACCCAACTCATTGTTCGAAAACTTGATGAATGGTCCAACAATCTTATAAAAACTGAGATTGCTGAGTTCACCAAACGAGAGAATCCACCCGAAGTCGACAGTGTTGGTTTGTACGAAACCCAAGGTACCGTTATACTCTTTCAAATGGTTAACCAACAAATCGATCTTGCAACTGAGAGTGGTCAGGGTGCGATTCTTGCGCGTGTAGTTGGCGAGATAAATCGCGTAATGCGTGGCTTACAGGATAAATGGGTCAAGACTATCGAAGGAGAATTAAAGAAACAGACTGACAAACCAGATGAAGTTGCTGGTGGTTTGGTGGAGTACTGTATCGCTCTTGCAAACGACCAAATCAAGTCTGCAGATTACGCTGAAGCTCTTCTCGCACGACTTGAACCTCTTGTTCACGAAAAATATCGTGCACCTATCAACGAGCGTCTTAATGACGCTGTTGACGGGTACCTCGATGTAGCAAAGAAATGCATTCAGACTCTAATTGACATCGTCTTCAACGATCTTAGACCCGCCACGAAAACCCTATTTGGTCAATCTTGGTATGAAGGTTCAATGCAACAAATCGTCGAGACAGTACGAGACTACATGTCTGACTACCAAACATACCTCAACCCATCTCTTCTCGAACTCCTCATCGAAGACCTTTTAGATGCTTTGCTAATCACTTACCTCAACGCTCTCGCCAACTCCCCCAAACTCAAAATGCCAACAGCTACTCAACGCTTTAGGGAAGATATCATCGAGATACGGTTATTCTTCAACACTCTCAAACCTGCTCAGGAGATTGATAGTAGCTTGGAGGTGTTGGATCTGATTCTTGCGTTGCTGGAAGCAAGTAAGGACATTGTGTTCTTGTCGTATTGGTCGTTCGCGAAAGTACATGGTCCGAATTTGGCCTTTGTGGAGGGATTAATGAAATCGCGAGGAGATTTCGATCGGGCAGCGGTTGGTGATGTGATGGAGAGCATCAGGAGGAAAGTGAAGGATGAGAACATACAAGACCGTGAGTGGCCCTTGAAGATTTTCTGACAATAACCAATTCAAGATGCGTTTTCAGCCCCGCAACCAACCATCATGAAGAAAATCGCGGTGCAAAATGCCTTCTCTCGTTTTTTGCGAACTTAATCACAGAAATCCTTGATACAGCTTTCACCTTGTACTTCATTCACATTCATTGTATGTATTTGTATTTGTATATGGAACTCGCCCATCCAATTTCGCCTCGTCGTGACCTTTACTCCATCTTGGTTTTATCAAGACCAGCTTGAGACTTGTCCGGTAAAGCGGCAGCCACTTCATCAATTTTTTTGAATTGCCACGGGAATTGGGAGGGATATAGAAAGGGACGTAGATCAAAACCTAGGGGCGTATGGTCAGTGTATTCTCTTCTTCATTCTAATTTGCATCACTTACGGTTATCATCAGGACTGTAAGATTCCTGTTCTCCAAAGTGAGCTGTGTCTATACAACAGTTGGAAAAGACAGTGGACGAACCGCATGATAAGCGGGAGTTAGGGTCGTCATCTTGTGTCGATTCCTCGCGTGCTCAAAGAAGAATAGTTTCACCTTGTCTGCAATCTGTACATGTTTCAATGGAGATCTGATTGACGGTCATATCAATGAAACAGCCTACCTGAATCGGAGAGAGATACGACCCCCACTCGTGAACCAATTTCGTGAACATGCTGTAAGAACCACATTTCTCTACTTTCCGGAGGCGACCAAATACTGAAAGTTCATCGTAAGTCATTCCCATGTCGGCCTACTCAGAATACTCGTCAGGATCCTGGTCTCAGCGTGATAAACTTATCTACCTCATCGCTTTGAACATATGTCTCTGTGATGGGTTCTAGTTCAGCTGTCGGAACAGCACTGAGGAAGCTGTCGTGCACCTCAGACAAGATAAATGAACAGTGGAAAAAAATACTACCTCTTCAAAATTGGTAGGTTAAAGGCGTCCACTCCATATGCAATGAACTTCTTTAAATCGGTCTTGCTGATACCACCAATGGGGTTGATGTCAGCTAGACGAGAATACATGAATCCACAGAGCTTCAGTTCGATGCAAAATCCTCACCTGATGAGCAATCATACTTCGTTAGATAACCACGCAGACTAATAATCTCAATCAGCCTGTATTACCTCGTAATTCAAAAACCACTACCTTTCGTCTACATTTGCGCTACCAAGAACTAGAAGAGCGCCGCTCCTCCCCCGCACCCAGGGAAGCAGTTGGGCGAACAAGTATGAAAGAACCATTCGCAAGCGTGCTTGAATGTTCTGCAGAGCTAGATTCTCCGAATTGCTTCCTCCTTGGGTACGAAATCGAGGGCGATGACCAGTCACCACAGCGAATAAATTGCGAACGGCAGTAACAACAATGTCCATGTCTAAATCAGTGTGGTAACTTGTAGACTGTATTAAGATTAATTCATTGGTGCCCATGAACTCTACCTTACCTCCCGATTGCATTTGCCAGGTCCTTGGCTCGCTGTCTCGTCTCAGCACTCGAATTCTCGGTTCCCATATAGCAAGTGTGGAAGATCCGATTCGCGAACTCCTTAGCATCTAAAGGAATGTAAGATGATTCAACTGCCTCTCCAGTTATTCTCCTTGCATCCGCAATAACTTGTCTGTCTGTTTTGTATCAAGTGAAAGAAAAGATGAGATCACTAAATTACGTACCACCACGCATTGCTGCTTCTGCGACAAGGCGGCACATCGAGTGGACAATTACAGCCGTAGCACAACTGTCTATTCCTCCACTCAAAGGGATGAAGTAGCCCTGAGTTCGTGAACGTCTCAAGTAGTCCCATAACCAACAAGCAGGGCCCAGTCTTCATAAGATATCATGACATATTCTGTGCAATTTCTCAAAGATACTCACGCAATCTCTTCTTCAGGCCGATGAAAACGTACTGCAAACTCTTTACTTGCGGTGAAAGGTCGGACGTCATCTGGAACCTCAAATTTTCCAGTACTTAGAGATAAAGGGACTTCAATGCGGTGGTACCTCTCGGCACTAGCAGCTTGCATACTCCGACTAGCTCTTGCCCTGTGCGCTCGGACGTCCTCGATATCGATGGTAGCTGATATAACTTCAATATCATTCAGAGAGAACTGAGAGCCCTGCGCAACAATCCGACCATTAACTGCAATTAAGGCGCAACCGTCATAGTAAAGTCGATCTCCATCACAACCTTGCTGATTCGCATACAGATAAACGCCACCTAGCTATTGGCGAGGTCAATGCAAGTACACCACACAAACAGAGACATTACCTTCAGAGTAGCCTCTTTAATCAATTCGACTCGAGTGCCTAATTTACGAAGCTCGTGATGACTTCCACTGGAGTTGGTGAAGATCTCAACTCCATCTAGACCCATCCGGATATGAGGGCTGGTACTCGGTGATTATTGTGTCGAAATAGATTCGAGAAGCACTTGCCTGTCAGGTGTGAATAATTCCTCACACAATTCGACGCCAATACAAGTATCTGCAGTGCTAATGACTGCATCGCCGAATGGAACTTTAACCTACCAAGACTGAGTCGAATGGGAGAAGGGGTGAGCCTAGTTCGAACCTGCTTGGTGACCGCTTGTATGATTCTTGGTAGATAATGATCTTCCCACTGGCGATGTTTCATCCAAGGAGTAAAATAGCGCAGCTCTCGGTAGTTTCCGTCATTTGCAAGCCACAACTTAGGTCGAATGAGAAGGATCTTGCGGTCGTGGATAATCACTCGGCAATTATAGATTACGTTCTTGTGCACAATGGGCCTGACGACATCAAGGTTTTTGTGCTCCGCCAAAAGATAATACTCACATCCCAATGTCACATACAATACCCATAGTCTCTTCGGATGCCAGTAGCTTCGCGAGTACCTCCCAGGAATGGAGAACCGTGTCCCCTATTTGAACTTCAATGACGATTATTATGCTGACCTATAGGCTGTACAAACCCTCTAAAAAATGATCCAAGCAACCGTATCCTCTGCATTCAGGATTAAGTACTGGTAGAGTGGCAAAATCAATGAGGCCATACGGAATCTCCAATTCAGGTCCTACTCGCAATCGGGCACCCCGAGTTTTTGCAACGGCTATACTTGCAAGAATTCGCTCATAGTTTCCCTGGATGTCGTCGTTAACATAGTGTGCTTCTTATTGCCTAACAGGAGCGTGCCTGAAAATCCAATGCCCATTGGTTCAAAGAACTGTCTGACGATCAGTTGGTAGTCCTGCCAAGGATTGACCTGCATGACATACCACCTGATAAACATAGCAGTTACATTTCAAACCATCACATGAACCAATTATCTCACGTTGCGACTGTTATTAGGTGCCCCATCGTGCACTTTGACGAGTAAAGAAAGTAAGTGAAGGAGATAAGAAATAAAAAATAATGATTCTAATTTGATAAGACGTAATTACGTATCAGTCAAACAAGGAAACTCCAAATTTAGGTCGGTCTGCCCGAGCTCCGTGTAATAAAATAAATTGTTGATTTTTAAAAATAAAACTCCAAATTTGGGTGTACACAAAACTAGATATTTTATTTATTCACTTCATCAGTAACGAATACTAGAAAAATTATGAAAGAAACTGGCTGACTGTGAGTGCGATACAAAAGAACAAAGAAAGGTATATAACTATGTATACAGGTATATAACGAAAGACATGTAAGACATTTATGTAGAAATACTAGCACACAAAGTCGGTCTATAAGGAGAGGTCCGTCAGAAGTCAACACAGACAAAATATGAATTAATTACCTTAAGATCGTGGCGTGTTGTTGAGAATATTAATAACATCAGCGAGCTCATCCTCAGAAAGGCCATCTGCGAAGTGGGCGAGGCTATCAAGAGTAGCCTTACGATCTTCCTTCATCAATTCTGCTAGGCGATCGGCAAGATGATTAGCTTTGAGTTCGGCGACGGTCACAGTCAAGTCAAGTTTCTCAATGGCCTCAGCTTCCTCCTTATAATCCACAGCCCGCCCAATGCCGGTGAGACTGCTCAACAGGCGAGTGCAGTGTTCGAAAGTAGATTCGGGGCTAGCTTCCGCCAGTGCTCGAAGAGCTGCGGAGCGTGCAAGGCGGGCGCGTACTGCCCAGTAGAAGAAACGACGAGCCACCTTCCACTGGGCGGGCTTGGCACAACCCTTGGCTTCCATGCGGCCGGTTCGACTAATTTTCAAATCAGCCAAAATGATTCGCCACAATCCAGAAAATACTTACTCATGAAGATCAGCATAAAGGAGAGCAATTTGATTGTATGTTGGTTGCAGAATCTGCTCGCGATTGGCCAAAGCTGCAGTGGCGGCTCCACGCTCCTCGTCTGTTTTCGATGGGTCTTTACTATTCCAAACAAGAGTGGCATACTCTGTGTCCAAGCGCTCCATCATCTTCAATCTCTTGTCTCGACGCAACTTAATCTCAACAACCCCCTCTGGCTCAAGAACACCAGCACGAGCATCGATGTCAGCATACATCTCCATCTGCTCCAGGTTGATAGAGGGATCGAGTACAACCCAGGCTCCACCACGAAGTTCACCGTTGGGGACGATATAAACAAAAACTGGCCGCTTGTAATTTGACAAGCCATCAACAATTTTAGATCCTTGCTTGAGAACCTCGTCGTACATATCTTGCTGGCCGCCAGAGAAACCGCGCCAGTTGGCGAAGATGATAAGAGGAAGGCCTTCCCGATTCAAGTCGAAAATAGCTTGAGCGGTTTTGTAAGCAGAATTGGGGTACCAGACTTGGCCAGCTTCCATGATGCGCTGTTCAAATGAAGCAGGATTGGCTGGATCGGCGGGGACAATGCGTTCAATCGTGCGGGTCTCAACAGCGATAACGCCTATCGGAATACCACCAAGCCGTGCACGTCCAACAACAACAGTTTGAGCCCATCCACTGAGCGTCTCCTGGAACGAACCCTTATCAAAGAAACCACTCTGAAAATGGCCAGTTGTTTCATCTTTTTTACCCTCAATGAACCACCTGGGATCGTAAGCCGTCTTAGTAGGAGTGTATTCGATATCCCGGTCCCATGTATCAGCGGTTTCAAGGATAGGGAGAGGGGCATTCTTGAATTCGGGGATGTAGGAAAGCCATTCGAGGATCTGGGTAGCACCCTGAAGGTCACTACCAGCAGTAAGGTGAGAAACACCGTTTTTGAACATAATCTGTGTGCCACCAAGCTGCAGATTAGAGGTATAGACCTCGCGGCCAAGAACCTTGTTCAGAGCAGCGGCTCCGGTGAGGATGATAGGCTGACCTTCAACTTGAACGGCTCGCTCTCCTAATCGAACGAGGTAAGCACCAATACCGACAGAACGAGCAGTGACGAGAGTGATGGTGAAAATATCGTCGTAAGCACGAGAAGTCTCGCCAGCAATGAGACCAGAACCTCTAAGAGATTCCACGCCAAGCCCATCCTGAAGGCCAATGATGTCCGTAATCTTGAACCGACGTTTGCCTTCATCTTCAATCTCTTCGACCCGGACAATGTTCTTGCCCTTCTCCTCAATTTTGATTAGGTCCTCGGGAGTCAAGTATAAGTAATTGATGCCCTTCTCAGGGTGTTTGATATCGCTCCAGGCAGCAGAGAACAATGGGAGTAACTCTTCAGCCAGTCCAATACGAGCACCGGAATTGGCAGAGAGGTAAATTCGAGGCAAGCCTTGCTCTCGGGCGTATTGGGTGACGAGGTAAAAGAACTGATCTTCGACAGGTCCAAATGAACCAATTTTGAAAGTGATATCATTTGCAACCACAACCACGCGACGACCCATAGGATATTCAGGTGTATGGAGGTTGAAGACCCAAGCGACCATACCGAAAGTATTATTGCCTGGAGGGCGATCGACCTCCACGAGATGGTCATTTTCGTCGAGTACAAGTTCTTTTGACTGCAGATATATCTTGGGTGGAGGGAGATCAAGGCTGGTTACACGACTTGTTTGCCAAACATTTTGAAGAGCTTTAGAGAAGAGGTCTGGGAAGTCGTAGACATAGGTAGTGCCTGTGAGATGAGCCTGGTAACGCTTGGGCTGCAGAGACTCCTTGGTCGGGTAGGATTGATGAACAGGCTGGAGATGAAGGGGTCCTTTCTCGCCAATAGACTTGAGGATAGTAGTGCCGCGATCAGTAGTTATTTCCTGGTAGGCATGGTAGTTAACAATGAAACCGGAGACATTTTCGATGATGCATCGAATGGGAGTCACGTTGCCTTCGTTATCTTCAAGGGAGATGCGAATCTCAGAGCCAGTCACATGCAAACGCCAGAGACGTTTCCCATGTCGCTCAATGAAACCAGAGATAGCAGCCAAGACATCTTCATAAGTGACAGCAAGGTTGTAGACGAAATTCATGAAGATGTGATTGCAATCTGCATTTCGCTGCTGCGCGCTAACGACTTCCAGAGCGTCGAGGATGCCAGTCACGAGGCGATCAGTTTCTGAAATGAGGTACTCGGACACGGTCATGGAGCCACGGAGTCGACCGGGGCGGACCAGAGCACGAATGAAGAAACGATTGTCGAGCTGATTCTCGCGAGCGACAGCATGATAGATGTGAATTTGTTTGGTCTCGACAAAAACGGGCTTCAAGTTATAATTAGAGAGGCGGCTCAGTTCGAGTTGGAAAGCAAGAGCAGGTTCTATGTTACGAATTGCCTCTTCTTCACCCCAAACACCGTCAGTTTCACGAAGAGTATAGTAGACGGGATAGACGCTTGCGCGGCAGACAAAGAAAGTGATACGACGAACACCCTTGTGTTTCAAAAGGTCGGTGTAATCATTTGCAAATTTGATCACGGTCTCATTCCAAGTTTCCTCTGGAAGATCATCTTCGTCTCTGAAGATGCGCAGACCAACATTTAAAACGTTGGGGGGTTGGGCTTCAGTGCTGTATCGTCTCTTGTAATCCTCAACATCAAAAGCAGGAAGGGTTTCAACAAGCTTGGGGAAGCCCTTGGAAAGAGCTTTTAGGTTAGGAAAAGATGTAATGGCACCAGCTCGGACGGGCTGAGATTGGTGACGATTGATCATATAGGTGAGATCACTGACAGAACCTTGTCTACGATTATCGCTGCAGCAAAATTTATGAGCTTTCTGAGATTTGGGAATAATTTTCAAGACGCACCCAGGGCTGAAATGGGGGGTAGAAGGAGGCGAGTGGGATCTCCCAAGATTAAAGCGCCAAGTAATGATGTTAGGGGCTTCTCCGTCATCCAAAGTATCTCCTTCATCGTAGTCGATGGAAAGAAGATTATACGCCTTATACGCTCGGCGGACATAAACTTCAAATGCAGCTAAAAAGGCTTCAAAATACATATCAAGACACTAAAACAAACAAACTCACCAAGCGAGACCAATGGGTCAGAGTGACTAAAAAAACTCGGGAGAACATCAAATACGGTGTACCGAGAGTCACTGAGTTCCTTGAGAATCTCAGCAGAAGGTGTCCTTGAGTTTGATTGACCAGCTTCACCATAATAATTTGTCGAAACAGAGTTCTTGAGAACAGTTTCCATCTGAGTGCTACGTTCCTCGTATGATGGCATCTGACCCAAGATGAGAACTTCGCGAGCCTTGAGGCAAACTTGTGTCGAAGACCTGATGGAGAGAGTCAGTTCGGGCTTGTCAACGTACAGCCAAATACTTACTTGGCTTCAAGGGCGGCAAGATTCTGCAACACCTTATAGAGGGGACTATCAACGTTAGAAACATTCAGGCTGCTAGTTTTGATGAAGTCAAGAATTGTCAGGACTAGCTTGACCTTACTCTGAACCTTGATATGACTCAGAACTAGGCTGGTGGCTTGATCCAGATCATCCTTATATTGCTCGCGGAGAGCCAGTACACGAGCCTCAATACTTCCACCAAATAGGCTCTCAGTAGCCTCATAACGACCAAGGAGGCTTGCTAAGACCTCAACTTTGTGTCCTTTAGTACCACCGGAATAGCGATCAGCAATTTCGAGTAAAGGAGCGAGCTGGGCGCGCGTCCTCGACCTATCTGCTACGTGCACTTCCTGGACAATGTGATGCTCAAGAACCTTCTTGATGCGACCAGCAGGGAATTCGTGGCCAGAAGCTTTGGCCTTGGCAGCATCCATAGCAGATCGGATGCTCTCCTCAACCTTGGCTGAAATACGGCCGGAGAGTGATGCTAGAACGGAATTGGTTTCGGAATAAGGAAGCTCAGGATCACGAAGAACAGCAATCAGTTCCTTGAATGTCACAGCCAGGATAGACTGATTATCAAAACCATCAAGTATATCGCTCAAAACACTGAGAGTGTAAGTAAGACGCTGATGAGGTTTGCTTCCAACAACACTGGGAGTTCCGAGGGGAGGAAGGAGGCCTTCAAACGGTTTGGCATGCTTTACGCGAGCGGGATCATCAAGAGTAAGGATGCCGAGTATATCACCGGGTTCAAGGCTGACACCGGGTTGCTTGATCAATTGAACGATACCATCCTCCGATGCAACAAGAGGCATGTACATCTTCATAACCTATAACGTCTGTGATTAAAGGGTACAGTACTGAGGAAAAATAGATATACTTCAATCTCGGCGTACTGTTCGCCAGCATTGATGTGGTCACCACTGTCAACCAGATATCTGATGAGTTTGCCAGGACTAGGACTTCTGAGTTGAGTGGGATCATTCTCTTGTTCGATAAGGCAGGTCTTTGAGTCTATCAACAAACGAAGTGCACCAACTTCCTCACGCCAGTAGATGGTGTGACTGCGACCATCAAGAAGTACTAGTAGTCCTCCATCAGCCAGGGGACGAGCACCAACCAATGTGCGACCGCCATTGAGGTAGAGAGTCCAGGTAGTGACAGAAGAACGGGCGCAGGTGAAGGAATAGCGGGTATTTTCATAGATAAAGTCGATGCCGAAAACAGTCTTCAGTACATCGCGGGCTGGAACTTGGCCCTTATCGAGGATACGCTTGTATTCTTTCCAGCATGTATCAGAGGCTATGTGTGCCTTGGTTACGGCACCACAAATGACAGCGAGAATGGCATCAGGTCGTTCGGCAGTGAGTCTATTGCTGATAAGAGAATCGAGCCATCCGGTGGTGAACTTGTTATCCTTGAAGGTATCCAACTCAAGGAGCTTGATGAGATATTCAACAGTCGTACGGAAGTCACCACGAATGCTCAGCTCCTTCAGAGCAATGATCATATTCTTTCGCGATTCACCTCGATCCTCACCATAGGCAAAGATATGACCAAATTGAGAGTCAGCATACTCATGAAGACCACCGGCCGAACTGACTGAGAAGTAACCCCAGACGTTGGTGCTGGAGCGGAAATTGAGCTCTTGAAGTGAACCAGACGAAGGCTTAAATCCAGCATCGGGATTCTCTGCAGTGATTCGGACGGCAACAACATGGCCCTTGGGTTTGGGTTTACGTTGCAGCTGCAGAGTCTCGGGCTTGCTCATGTCAAAGTCAATTTCAGAGGATCCAGTGGGGGCCATTCCATACAAAGTACGGATGTCGCGGATGCGGTGGAGGGGAAGACCCATAGCAACCTGAAGCTGAGCAGCAGGTAGGTTAACGCCAGTCACCATTTCAGTTGTAGGATGCTCCACTTGCAGACGAGGGTTGAGTTCCAGGAAATAGAAATAGTCGTCAACATGGCTGTAAAGATCTGTATATCGTTTATTGAGCGTGGAAGAAGTGAGAATCGAGCTCGCAAAATACATACACTCAACGGTACCGGCACTGACATACCCAACAAGTTTGGAAAGACGGACAGCAGCCCGCTCCATTTTTTCAAAAGTGTCTTCTTTCGCAATCGTCACAGGGGCTTCTTCAATAATCTTCTGATGACGACGTTGAACGGAACAATCGCGCCCAAAAAGCGAGATGGCATCTCCATACTGATCCGCGAGAAGCTGGACTTCCAAATGACGAGCCTGTCCAGCAAGCTTCATGATGAAGATGGGGGAGCCTACCATGAGTTAGGATGGCTTCAGTTCATTCCGATGCCAACGACCCACCTGGGATCTCTCCCCCAACTGCATTGAATGCGTTTTGGAATTGATCGGCGTGATCAACCTTTCGGATACCCTTTCCTCCTCCACCTTCGCTAGCTTTGATCATGACGGGCCATCCTATTTCCTCTGCACATTTCAAACCCTCCTCGACGGTGGTGATACAAGCAGCGGCGTACGCGCCTTCCGGTACCGTGACGTATCCCGCCTCAGAGAGGGCGGTATCAGTGATACCAGATCCCGACCATGGCATAGTAGGGACGTCAGCATGCTGTGCGACGATGGTACTGGAGATCTTGTCGCCCAAACTACGCATAGCACTTCCAGGAGGACCGATGAATACGATCTTATTTTTACTTGTAGAGAGGGATTCCGGCAGACGCGGATTTTCCGAGGCATGACCCCAACCAGCCCAGACAGCATGCACCCCAGCACGTTCAGCGATGTCCACAATGAGATCAACATTTGCGTAATTGTTGTTGTTGGTTCCACCGGGAACCTCAATATAGCGATCAGCCATACGAATATACTCAGCATTTACTTTGAGATCTTCAGGGGTAGCCATGACAGTGAACTCGATCTCGCGTTCATTTGCAAATGTCTCGTAACACCATTGGCGGACTGAACGAATTTCCTTAACGGCAGCTATACCTACAGATCAACAATCAGCACATCTTGTGTAGAGTGGAATGGCAACTAAATGACCGTTGTTAGCGATGAGGACCTGCACGATCACCGGGAAATAAGCAGACAGACAAACAGCTTTTCAGAACACAAACTTTTTTTATAACTGTGTGTCCGCCATGGGATTGCACAAAGTTCTTGACGCTACTTGGTGGGGCCTTTTCCAGAGAATTCCCGCCTGGAAGTAATAATGAGGTAATAATGAGGCTGCTAAACGGAGCATAAGAGAAATGCCCACCAATGAAGTGCTGTACTCTAGAGTGGTCATAAGTAGACATGGTGCAGCTGCGAATCTAGCAACTGGCAGCTTAGAGAGGTGAATGTGAGAAGCAGAGCTTGAGTTTTTATTTATCCATCGCAAGAGCTATTGGGGTCACAATCTTGATCGACCCCCCAAAAAATCCGTGATGGCTTACCTCAGCCCACTCTCGGCCGTCCTGTTATTTTGGGTGGTTCTTTGTAGTCATATTTTGTATTTTGTAGTGATAGTCATTTGTTATTATAAGGATTCTATTTAATGTCTATGAGCACAACTGTTTGCCTCAGCAAGAGGGCATAGTGCACTATGATACTCTGGTTACTCTGGTTACATATTTCCCATTCCATTCATTTTTCACTTTCGGACTCGGTCTGATCAGAGGAGCCTGACCGGGGTGACACATGTCAGAAATTGTTACGTCTGTACCGCAACGCGTATCAACGGCCGCGAAATCGGGTATGTCAGCGGGCAAGGGCCTCATCTAGGTGTTTGAGTACCCCCTGTGATCTAGTACTTTCAAAAAACATGTTTGCTCAGACGTCTCAATCTCCAAACTGCATTTCGGCTACTTGGTCTCAGTGCTTTGAGCGAATGTTACAACTAAGTCCAAATCTGTTGTCACCGGTTCACCATAGTCCGTCCACTGAAGAAGCAGCCCCAGGACTCATCAGACACTGACCATTGAGAAATTTCAGAAGCATACCTAACAGTCTTCCTCTCCCCAGTGACTGCTTCTGCCTTAGCCCTATTTAAGACCTTCTGGAACTCGGACACTCTGGCCCTCATCCTTGAATGCATATACGCCTTTGAACATTTGATATGATAATGCAGATAATCACGGAACAGTTGGATATGAGAAATCGTAGCGGACGCCACGTCCGAGTTTGCAAAATGACGAGGGAATAATACAAACGTAACGTATCCTGCATCGTCGCTGTTCCTCAAACCTGCAACATGGCGGATTTCAAGAGGAGGATCACGATTCGTGTACAAGACCTGCGGAGCGTTCTGAATCGAAGGTTGCCTCCTTGCATCAACGAACTCCTAGACCAAAGAACACAAGTCAGGAACGAGTTGTTATGCTTCACATAGGACAATTCACAAACCTGCAGAAATACCTTGCCAAATATACGATCTGTTTCTTCTCTGAAAATAGTTGAGAAAATCACTGTTACTCGATCAGGCGAAGCTTGAATATAGATCGCCTCTTCGTCCCGATAATGTATCTGCATCAACTCTCCTTGTTCATCTGACGTCTCCAAAGCCTTCTGTTCTCTGAATGCACGTTCAAACGGTGCTGAGAGCGCATTCCTCTTCAAAAGCGCAACAGACATAACAAATGCATCCCTAGACTCTACGCCAATGGCCACTTCTCATCTTTGAGTATAAAACCAAACACAATCACTCACCAACATCTTGAGGAACCTGTTCAAGGTCAACCAAAAGGCTGACATTATAATCCTGCTCAGGCTGTTCCAATAGCAACACTCCATACTCTCTCTTCAAAATCTCCATGACACCATACCTCGCCAGCTCACCCCAACATCTGATGTTCATCGAAAGTACCAACAATGTTTTTTTGTCTCCTGACGTGAGATGAAACCGCACCCCATCAAAATCAACGAACTGAACATCGAGAGACGAAGGCCTATCACAACAGTCAACAGCTGATCCCCAGTTAACGATCGACAGAAAGCATACTTGATGAGCTTATCCAAGAGGGTTTGCTGTATAATCGTGTTATGCGGCTATTACCATTTCGCAGTAATTTAGAGCAGCGGAAATATTTTCAGCGATTGTGCGCTTACTTCGAGGAGAATCATGTCTGATCACGGATGCCACGATTAGCTTTCTTTGATTTTTCTTGTGATCAGGACATACGAATACTGCCATGTGCAATGACACGTACCGATACTACGATAATGGGACAATCAACACGAAGTGGACGTCAAAGATGATCCACGTGGACGCCATCAATCAATGAATGGTGGGTATTTATCCAATTACAACGTTCACAACCATACGTAAAAGTAAAATCTAGTCGTCCCTGAGGTAAATGTAGATTGAACTGAGCACGGAGTAGTAATAGAAGAGAAGTACCTCAGGGACGACTAGATTGACATAACCCAGAATCGGAAGAGCGCTAGGACAAAGTAGTATTTTCGATGACCAGCGTTCAGCACTCAGTTCCGGATAAAAGCACAATACCTAGATTCATAAAGGTAGGAGAAGACATAGTTTACCACAGTCTCCATGTGAACACATACTAAATGTCCCTGTTAAAAGTCCAACGTTACTACTAGTATTGTCTACATCACTCGTCGCTGCTGTTGTCTTAGAGTCGCTAGTGGTGTATCCTCCTCCTCACCCAAACCATCAAGATCAACCCCAGGCCGTCCTTCACTTGACCGCGGCCGTCTTATTTCTGGTTGTCGAGCACTGGGAGAGATTGCATGTGCACTCAATCCTTTTCGTATCTTGGGACTACCATTCGCTTGTGGCACAGAAACAGCATTAGCTGATAATGACCGGGTAGGAATCCGACCCCCTACTGTGGCGAACCCATCCTGTAGCATTGATGGCGCTTGGCGTTGCACGAGCGGAGGGCTCACTCGATTCTGTGGAGGAGTACGTGATCGCTGGGGCGAAGGATTCCGTGCTCGCTGATCACTATTGACAGAAACCCAAGCTTGGGTTTGATCCGTGACCACCATGGCACCTGGGGGTAATCGATGCTGACTATCATGATACGAGAGTTCGGAGTGCATGGGATCGTTCGAATATTGTTGCGGCTGCTGTCGAGCATGAGGCTGTCCATTAGCAGATACACGCCCCATTTGTTGATTCTGCGTATTATTATAATTGCCATACTCTTGTTCCATCACTCGGTGTTGCATCTCATACTGTGGCCCCTTAACAGGCATTTCCGCGCGTCGTACTCCACCAGCGGGTTGCTTTGTTAGTGATCCTCGTCTACCAGACTCTTTCTTCTTTATCTCTATCTCCCTTTCCCGTTCCAGTCTCTCCCTTTCTACTCTCTCATGCTCCCTCTGCTCCTGCTCTCTCTGTTCATCATCTCGCTCGTCTTCTTCGGCAGGTTGGTGGTTTCCCTCCTCAGGACTTTCCATCTCGGTTCCTGGTGTGCCATTTTGTTGAGCCTGGGCTGCTGGCGTTGAGTTCTGGGCCTTGTTGATCACACCAAGATACCAGAACATCAAATTACTTATCAGAACCTGTTCATACAATGGCCTTCGGGGATTTGCGAGCTTGATGTGGCTAAGCCTATAGATGGCCCGTTCCACATGTATTGGGTATCGAGCATAGGGGTTGCCCCCTGGGACTAGTCCAGGAGACGACGAGGGAACATAATTCTTTGACGATTTGGAGGTGCCGAGTAATGCCTGGGCTGCCTCACGCCCAGCAGTACTGCTAATCAATGAGGGAACTGGATCAACATCCTGTTTCTTCTTCGATCCAAATAGGGAGCCGAAAAATCCAGACTCTTTTTCCTTTTCTTTTTCTGATCGCTCTCTGCTCTCCTTCTTTTTGTCACTTCCCCACTTCCCAAAAAGTCCTCTTTTATCTTTTCTAGGTGTTGAAGGAGTAGGAGGTTGAGATGGATTTGTTTGAGGTTCTTGGACAGGAGGTTCCTGAGGCTCGTGTGTCAGTGATGTGGTTTGGTGTTGAGGGGAGTAAGAAGGCAATACAGTTTCAGGTAGGCTCTCATGAAGGGATCCTTCGCCAGAAGGGGAAGGTGTCCGGGACTGTTCGGGTTCGATAGGCAACTGAAGCGATAGAAGCTGGTGCGGTTGAGGTTGATGGAGAGTGGGACCAAGAGCATCCAGGAAAGGGGGCTGAGTCTCAAGCATTGATAAGTGCAATTGTTCCTGTGAAGGTCGCAAGTCGGTGGGGTCGTCAGAGGGAAGTGGCGGTAAATGACTCAAAGTATCCCCGTCCACTCGTGCATAAGCATCAAAAATAGATAAAGCCTCTTCAGCATATGAATCCAGATGCTGAATTGGAAAACTATCGTCCGAGAGAGTTGGGCAGTGTTGCGGAGGGACATCAGCTTCCATAGAAGTGTCACCATGATCACTCGAAGAGAAGTCACTCGAATTACGCTGTTCCGCTGTTGGTGGTAACGTCGCAGTCCTAACGCCCCTACTTCCAAAACGGTGACCACCGCCATCTCCAGGGAGGTTCTGTTTTCTGATCTTGGTACGAGCAGAACGACGGAGGATTTGTCCAGGTAGAGGTATAATAATAGGTGCGTCAGCTTCGTCACCCATTTCTGGTACGTTGTCCACTGTATCGATAACTAGAGTGGAAATAGGATGATCAGGAAATGGAATCGATAGGGTCAGTAGTAGGTAACAAACTTGAAGGAGAGAGGGTATAGCTGAGGCTCCTCCGGAGCATATTTCGCAGTTTCGAGGAGTCATCATTTTCAGACGCTTCCTCGGCAAGTTGTTCGAGTCGTTTAAGGTCATCAAATGAGAGTTGTACTGGATTGTAGAGATAATCATGGTTACGACGGAGGGGGACGACCTTTTCCTCTTCAATGCCGTCGTTTTCGCGGGGCTGATACTGCCTTCTGAGCATAGAACGTTGGCGTCCAATGTTAGAAGTGGAGGAAGAGGAGACTGATCGACCGAGTTCAGCGCCATCCGGAGGGATAGTTCTCGCATGCTCCTTGAGAAAGGCACGGAACTCTGCTGGTGCAATTTCTGGATGGACGCTCGCAGGGACCCAGAAGAGATGGAAAGGATCATCCACACCAGAGGGTGTTTGTGCGTTGTCAGATTCGGCACTATGAGCACCATGGCTGCTGCGATCGGAAGAACTTCTGTCGTGTGAGCTTGAGGATGAATTACTGGTTGACCTGCGGGGAGACGTGGGAGATCCAGAAGGCAGTTTTCTGGCTGTTGGAGAGGTTGGAGATGATGGATTGGGGAGGTCTGGGTCAATCGTGAGGGCACCAGGGGCAGCTGAACGGCGCCTTATGTCACGCAAGGCCTCTACTTCTCTCTGAATTTCATATTCGGAGGGTTGGAGAGTTCGCGCAGCCATGTCAAGTTACGATTACCTGTATGTTTACCGATAAAAAAGGGTTGGACCAGGGTAAGCAGGGGACGAAGAGGGCAAAAGGAAAGCCAACGAGGACGCCGACAAAGCCCAGATGAAGCCCAGTGATGAGAGTATGAGACGAGCTGGAGGAGTGAAGAAGAACTCCGCTGGCCGGTCGACATCACGCTTTCAATAATTAATTACTTAAGTTTGGCTACTTGTTTTTTGTCTTATTACTATTACTATTACTATCTGGTCTTCCCGTTGCCGTTCATGTTCTGCGCGGCATGTTCCCGACGGAGTTCAAGGATGACAGCCTGCCGTCTGCCAATCAGTACCTGCGTCCCCTTGTCAGAAAACAAACCAACAGCGAGTGCCTCTGGATTAACCCCGCTCTCAATCATGCCAATGCATGTGGCGAGGGTTTCCTTGTCCAGCTGTGTATTTAGCAGTTGCGATATGTCATGCAGAACTGCTGAATTTTCACATACACAGTAGGTCAAAAAAACAAGAACATACTGTCGAGGGTCTGCTGGGCTGATGTGATTCGATCTGCTTCACGCGTAGACATGGAAAAAGCAATTTTAACCACTTTGTCCACTTAAACTCACGAGTCCTTTAAGACTGCTCCCATCATTCCCACGCCCCTACACATATTTCTCATATTTCTCATTTATTATCCTCATGGCCCCCTCTCTATCCGCAAAGGCAAACAAGAACAAGGCTTTTCATCCGGATTCCAGAAAAGCACACCAGCTCGCACGGAAAGCCCTTCGCAAGGACAAGCACGGCAGTCATTCTTCAAAACGCTCTCAGAAACACGACTCTCAAGGTAGGCATTCATCGGTGTCTTCACTGACACTAACGACCTGTGCTAGCCGATATGTACGGCTTCTTCTTCCATGCCCTTCCGGACGATGGCGTTCTATCACTACAGGAGCTCCATGGCATCATTCGTGACATGTTGGCAAGGAATGATGAAGAGCTAGAACAAGAAAGGGCAGCCAGGAGGAAGGGGAGACCAAAGAGTGTGAAGGAAACAAAACTAGAAGACACGAAGCTTGTTGAATCGGAGTTATACAGAACGGGAATAGGTATGATTTCCGCCTCCTTTATCATCCACTTTTGCTGACCGGTTCTTGTCAGAGGTTCTCGATCTGACCCACCCTGTGAATGTGTATCTTTTCCGACAATGGGACCAGAAGGAAGTCTCCTATGTTGAACACCTAAGGCACATTCGGGTATTCAGTCAACACCCCCAAAATATCGTTGTATCGCGACCAGGGAAACATCAGCTCTTGATCAAGTAGCAAGTCGATATAACACAACACAATCAGAATCTCATTGAAAATATATGTGACAAGATCGCATCAAAGGCTTGGCAGGTGATCAGGGGCGGATGGATCTCATCCCTCACGAATCATAACGCAAATTGCATTACATTGTCGCTTTTGTTGTGTATCTCCGTGAATTCATTATGATCCTCTTTGATTTGCAAAAGCATAAATTTGAGCATTTCAATTATTCATTGTTCTTTCCTCTCTCCCACCCGCCATGACTCCCCCCACTCCGAAAGTCCTCGTCGTACGTTTGACCTGTGCTTTGGCCTGACAGCTATTTTTGATAATGAATAGGTAGGAGGAGGCCCTGCCGGTCTGATCCTTGCTATCATATTGTCTCAAAATGGCATCCCGGTGCGCATCGTTGAGAAGATTTCTCAACCACGTCTCGGGCAGCGCGGTGCTGGAATCATGGTCAGACCTCAAATCCTTCATTCTTGAATCATCTATCTATCTCTCAACCCAGCCGCGCACGCTAGAACTTTTCACCACCATTAGAATCATAGAAGAAGTTCTGCGACTCGCTATTCCCGTGCCCCTTGCACGTAGATACGAGCGGGAAGAGACAGAACACGTCCTAGAATTTGAAATGCATCAAGCTCAAGATCCCACTCCAAGCAATCCTTTTGTATGTCGTCAAGCTCCAGCTTCGGTATTTCTGACACAGATATCATTGGCACCATTAGTTAAATCCTGTCATGTTAGGCCAAGATCGACTAGAGCCAATCTTTCACGCCACTTTGGCCAAACATGGTTGTATTGTAGAACTTGGCACTGAACTGGTATCATTTACACAAACCGATGATATCGTGGAGGCAAAGTTGCGCGTCAAGGGAATGGATCCCGACTCTGAGGGAGTAGAGGAAATTGCTTCATTTGACTATATGGTTGGTACTGATGGAGCGAGAGGCGTTGTGCGGAAACAACTCGGATTGCCTTTCGTTGGGGAGACAAGAACAGTTGAAAACTTCGTTGTGGGTGATATCAAGATCAAAGGGTTATCGCCAAAGGTATGCATTCCACACCCTTTTCAACAAACGTCTCATTCGCTCAACTTAGTTCTGGCACATGTGGGGAGACAAATCATCCACGATGTATATCTTTCTCTTATATTTCTTTAATCAGCAGTTTTCTCAGCCTTCTCTAGGGTCAGCCTTCGGGGAACAGAAGAACCCGGCCTTTTCAACTTCCTCATCGCGGGAAGAAATATAAAGCAGTCCGAGCTTATTCATAATCTAGATCGACTCAAAGAAGTTATCACAGAGCATACCGGCAATCGCAAAGACTTGATCTTGGGTGATTGTCCATGGGTATCTCAATACACGTCAGTTTAGTCATACCATCCCGGGTTTATCTACTCACATGACAAATAAATTCGAAGACCCAATATCCGGATGGTGGATCAATTCTGCGTCGGTCGTGTATTCATTGCCGGTGACTCAGCACACGTTCATAGTCCAACTGGTGGTCAAGGAGTGAACACTGGAATCCAAGACTCTTTCAATCTCGGTTGGAAATTGGCTCTGGTCATCAAACAACTCGCACCCCCAAGCCTTCTCCAAACTTATGCCGAGGAACGTCGTCCTGTCATAACCGAAGTGCTCAATCAGACCACTCAAATGCTCGATCAAACTTTCAAAGATGGCCACGAGAAAGGCTGGAACAAGGACACAGGTCTCTTGCAGCTTGGCATTAACTATCGATGGAGTTCTATAGTCTGTGATGAGCGCCAAATTCTTGAAGCTCGTGACGAAGCTGATTACTACGATCCCTATGGCTACCTTCTTGACGACAACGAAGAGGATGACATTGATGTTGGTGTCGACTCTTACGGAAGTACTGTCGATGGTGTCCTTTGCGCCGGTGATCGCGCACCCGACGCTACAAACCTCATAGATCGTTCAGCTTCATCCCTTTTTCTATCAACCTACAGCCTTTTCCAGATCTTCAGCTCACACTACCACACAATTCTCATCTTTTCTCAACTCAAAAAACCAAAGTCTATCTTGAGATATCTTAAATCCTGCCCGGCTGGGACGGTGCGCTCGGTTGTAATAGTCCCTCGTGGGCGATTGACTATATCTGATGCTGACGTACGAGATGCTGACTTTGTTCTGGAGGATCGTGATGGACATGCTCATGACGCATATGCTCCTGGACAGATTTGTGGTGTCATCGTTATACGTCCGGATGGAATGGTTGGTGCCATTGTTCAAGATGAACAATGGCTGCATAAATATTTTATGGGTATATTTTTTGGAGAAACTGGAAACTAATACGAAACTTGTACTAAATCCACCTTGCTCATATTCCTAATGATCTTATACCTCCGACTCAGTATCATCAGTGTCATTTTGTTAGGGTTCTACATTTATTACTTACTTTAATTCACCGTTGATGGCATTATATGTAGAACGGCTCTGAGTTTTTTTTCGATCTATTGACTGCAGATCTTTCGATATTATTGATACCACAGGGCTTTTCGATCGTCCAAAGAACATCAGAATTCTATCAGTTTTACCCAGCAACCGTTCTTTCTGATGCAAGTTGTCCAGGAACATATCAGGCTTCTGTCAAAAATTTCATGTTGTCAGCTTCATTGTTCTCAGCCGTCAGAATGGTTAAAGGAGATGGAAAGGTAACTTGACTTTTTATCTGGCTATTCGTAACGTGATCAAAGCTAGAATCGTACTTAAGAAGCTGATGGATTCTAGCAGTATAGTATGGTCGTGATAGTTACAACGACAAAGGGAGAGAAGGATTCGGCAGCATAGCACTATAAACATACACGTCGGTGGGCTCTATAGCTCTCGTGTTTTTCTCACTCGGAAATACACGCAGATAACAGAGAAAGATGCCGATTATCAACGATCAAATCAAGTCACCAGGAACATACATTCCTCTCCTCTTTTTTTTACAAAAGTACTAGTGATTCCAGGGCATGTAGAGGTGCCCTGAGCTATTTTAAAAATAAAATCGATTGTAATGAAGCTTACAATGCTTATCATCCAAAAGCAGACGTGAAATTGCCTTCTGGTGACATGACGGATTATCATTCACAGTGCCAACTTAAAATAGCCAATGAAATGAATCACTTCATGTGGTTCATGCTTAAGGACTCCCATGGATGAGCCATGGGATGAGGTTAGCGCTTATGCACAAGGACAGCAAAAGGCGAACAAGAACCTCAAATTGTGTATTTTGCCTAGTCACTGCTGCTTGGTTGTGATTTCAGACCAGAATTAGAGGTAACAGGTAACGGGAAGAGTAAAGCATGTCACCAATATAATCACTGTTGAGAAATCATGATAAGGAGGACATCCTTAGAGATTTTCTCAGCAGATATAGTATCTTGGAACTTTCTCGATTTTGAAAAGATAATCAATATTGTATTTTGGGCCCACCCTAGTTAGTTTCAAAAGAGACTTTTTTGTAGAGAAATATACTTTTTCTCCTTTTGTCAGATAAGAGATCCACAGCAACTATCTCAGAAAGTGCATACAAGAATCAGTTCCCAGATAATCAAAACACCAAGCCAGAAACACCAAATACAATTGCCAAACCAAAGTTCAATGGGTTCACAATTGTGGAAGAAATGATCATTAATAGGTAATTACCTTCCCTGATTCTAAAAGCATGACAGCTTTTTTTTTCTTCTCTGTCTTCACAGCCATCAAAACCATACAGGTTCATTAATCTCACATGAATTCATCTTTCATTGAAGATGACTACGACTTCATCTCGAACCCAGGCGATCTTTCGTTGGAGGCCAGCATTAACGATCTGTATGCTCGTGACTTGACTGTATGGGAGCCGGAACCATGTTCAATTTCAAGGGAAAAAATAGAGGCCATAAAATGGACTGCTTCTCAGATACAGGGATACGTTGAAAGACACCTTGGAGAACGCTATACAGCCTTTGAAAACAAAGTCCTCCGCATATATTTGGATGGTTCTTTTGACCCTTTTACCGTCAGGTGAGTACTATTTTGAACCCTACTTCGAGGGGGTCAAACCCCAGAGCTGACGTACTCTGCGGCAGCCATGCTCTTCACTTTCGACAAGCAAAACTCTCGTTTCCCAAAGTTCACATTCTAGTTGGTGTCTTCTCTGACCAGACTATTCGACAACACGGTTATGATATTTCAATACCTGAAGAAGAGAGATACGAGTTGGTCAGGCACTGCCGCTGGGTAGACGAAGTCATTCCTGAAGCACCATGGAAGCTCAACGACGACTTTCTGCATCAAAACCGGATTGACTTTGTTGCTATAGAAGAGGGAGCATCTGTGAGCCCTGCCTATGATAAAATTCGCGTCATTGGCTATGATGACTTGAAGCGATTGGGTAGGTGTTTCCCACCTGCTGTCGGATCTGTTGACCAACAATCTCAATTTCTAGGAAAAGTTATACCAACACGCCGGATTATGGGTGTGAAACCACTTTTGGCCTTGCGGGGCAGATCAACCACGAACTTTGTAGCTCATTCAACCTCAAGACCGTCTTCTCTCGAGTACTTGAAGATGGGCTGTTTGCTGTAGCAAATTTCCAATGGTTGATTCTGAGACATCGTTAATCGGTATCCAAATCATCGTCGTCATATATACCTTGTACAGATATTCTCTACTATGTGCAAATCAAAAACTTATTTATTAATCTGCACCGTTTTCTGGGAAATTTCTCTTAAGATTGTATTGCTACAGACTCCATAAGCGACATACAGCTATAATATCTAGCATAGAGATGTGATAATTGACACTAAAATCTTGAAATCATGATGTTGTCAGTAAACACAAGGAAATCAGCATGTGCTAAGGAAACAAGCATGTGCGAAGGTAGTCAAGCTCCTATAATGATAGTAGGAACTCTTTTTCGATGTACCCTTGCATGCCGAGTCAACTGATCGGGACGTGCAAAAGCTTTGCCGCAGCCAGGTTCAGGACAGACATAGGGTTTTTCTCCTGTATGGGTACGCAGCTAGTCGCAACAGACCTCAGCAGATTGTACTTGACATGTGGCCGCAGCCTACTCACGTGTTTTGATAGATTTGACGACTCCGCAAAGCCCCTGTTGATGATTGTCATTGGTTTGCCGACGCTGGACAGACAAGAAACCGACGCTTCGCGCACCTGTTACAATATATACACTTGAAGGGTTTGTGTCCGTTATGAATGCGCTTGTGAATCGTCAGAGCACCCGTGATTGCAAAGGATTTTCCACAACCGGGGAAATCACATTTATAAGGCTCTGGAGACGATGATCAGCAGATATGCATCCTGATTCCAAAAATACACTTACTCTCCTGCGTGTGTCGCCTTTTATGTTGTTGGAGTGTCGCTGCCTCTGAGAAATTCTGTAAGCACTCGGGGCACTGGAATGGGCGATATCCCGTGTGTGACTGGGGGATCAAGAAATCAACAAGGCTCGGTGGTTGTGTTGGACAAGCAAACCTGAAGATGCCGACAGATCTTCTGTCGACTCGAGAATCCCTTTTCTCCGTTTCTCACACACCCTTCCCAATAACAATCGTACTGTGGCTTCCCACTGCCAACATGTACAGCCGACATATGCGACATCAAGTCATCGCATGTCTCGAATGACACACCACAAGATTTCCATGAACATATATGTCCCTCAATTTCTGTACTTGAAGTCGCTGGAGAGCCAATAGTTGTAGGAGTTTGGGATGAAGGTGCAGCAACTATACCGGTATCTTGTATAAATGGATGCAATGCAGTATCTGTGGTTGCTTTGTAGTTTGGTTTCACATCTCCAGAAATGACGACACTTCCAATAACAGGAGCATGTTGTCCATCGTGAGACCGTCGATATTCTTCATCTTCCTGGTTTTGTGATTGCTGTCGACTTGGTAACATCTCTGCAAGCAGGTGCTCAACGTCGATATCATCATTCGGAATATCACCACTCGAATGTTGCAGGCCAAGATGATCTTGGAAAAGATGGCTAGCGAGACTTGAGAGCATGATATCTTCAGTTCTGTTACTCGATGTCCCAGTCAGCTGTTCAGGCTGAAGATATTCGGTACAGTCGCCCCAAAGGCAAGGTAACCGAGTTGCATCGTCGACCTGGATAGGCAGCTGGGTCTGGGTCTCAGTAAGGTTGGCGCCACGGTTTGTGGAAATGTCTGTATCCATCGAAAGGCGTAGGTGTGACAGATTAACATGACCAACAAGCTCTGCAAGGGATGAAAACTGCGCCCGACAGCCCCCCCACATGCAGGTAAATAGAGAAGTGGAAGAAGAGGATGACAATGCACTAGCTCGTGTATATCGGCTCTGTGGTGTATTGTACTGTGTCTGCTGAGCTTGATTTTGAAGGAGGGGAGAAAATGGATGAGTTGGAGTGTGCGTCTCCATAGATGATGAGGATGATTGATAAGGACAGATGAGTGGATTGCCGCTCCTACTTGCGGCTGGCGGAAAGATTCCATTAGTGGGGGTGGAAATGCTAGTAGAGGACACCTCCAAGTGGTCTTTTCGACAATTTTCACGAAGTGCGTCAGATAGAAGGCTCCAGTTGCTGTTACCACTGCTTTGGGGTTGAGCCAAGTGCTGCTGCATAAAAACTGTTGGTTGCCTCTGGACGATACGACAAGCATCACTCCCATCACAACATCGCAGCTTGAAAAAAGTTTTTTTAGGAGACACCATGGAAGCAATGAACCGGACAGACAACTTACGAAGGTGTCGAGTCCACCGCAATCGATACAATTTGCCTCGTTACAAATCAAATTGTAGGTGGAATGCAGATTATCGTGTTCAGGATCACTGCATGCAGCGACGACACACTGATCTGTGCACTGAGAAGTTAGATGACCAGAGGACGAACACATCATATCAGTGCATGCGGTATCGCACTCCAAGCATCCTGTGGGTGAAATTTGATAACGATACTTTGAGCCGGTTGATAGGTTCCATTGCACAGGTTGCGGCTGAGTCATGATTTGCCGGTGGTGCATGCCGGGAGACTCTTCAGACGCTGGGCTGCCACTCGAACACAGATGGGGGTATCAAGGCGGTTAGAAAGAGATCGCTATGAGAATATGATACTGTTGTTGGTTGTCACTTGAATGCCGATGGGAATGAAGGCGGTAGGATGAAAAAGAGAGACCGTTGTGAGAATGTGATACCATTGTAGGCTATGATTATGATGGCTATGATTATGACGACTGTGCAGGTCCTCGTTCGATCGGATGGCAAATGAAAAGATCATGAAAAGATGACAAGGCTTTCACCCCTGTCGTCGGTTTCTGCTATGGAAAGAGGCTTGATCATGGAAGATTAGTAGCTTCCGACGATCCCACTTTTCTGTCTTGAGTTGTTTTTGGATGACAGAACAAGTGAAAATTCATCCCCGATGGAATCTTAGGATTTGAATGAAGAAAGCGATTTGCATTGAATAATGTACAGTGTGCCTGCAAACGACCGATTAATGTCCCAGTATATTTAATCGAAGTCCAGATCATCGAATCCTCTCAGTTTGATTTCCCGTACAACATTGACCTCGTCCACAGCCATATCAATATCCTCTGTCTCTAGCTGTCCTTGCTCCATTGCTGGCTTCAAAAAGTCCAAACATCCGTGTCCGCAGCCCCTCCATAAAACAGGGACCATGCCACCTGCATTCTGCCCAGCAATAGTTCTCTCCCAAGACAGTCTTTGTTCTGCTGGCCTGACGAAGAGGCGACCAGCTGCTTGATGATCTGGGTTTCCACAAATGCTCATATTGATGTCATCTCGTACCTCGGACATGGGATCACTAAGGCAAACTGAGCCGGGAATGCAGGCATTGAGTGTCTCCGTAACTCGAGGCGGTAACAAGCATGTCGGAGGCAAAGGGAGGTCGTAGTGGGAGGACAAGAACGAATCGGGATTTCTTTTTGAGAAGAGCGTTGATGGCGCTGGTGCTACGAGAACACGATACAACATCTCTGTGAGAGGAATCACACGACCTGGAATGACGGTTTCGGTCGCACTCACAGGCCGATCATCGAAATTGGGAGGTGGGAGGAATGGGTTAGGGTGAAGATTGAGCACCCGCAAAGACATTGTCAATAGTTCGGAAGGCACATATTGCAATCTATTGTTCGCGATATTCAAATCTTCAAGATTTCGAAGGAGACATATTTCAGGAGGCAGAACCGACAATTGATTAGCTCCTACAGGAAGGCGTAAGCTGATTGAGGGTGAGAATAAACGCAAAACACTACCCACGCAAACTCAGCACTGTTAATCGCTCTAGATCCCAGAGTTTACGAGGCAATTTGGTAATCAGGTTGTTGGATAGGATCAGAGTCAGACTATCACGTATACATGCAGAATTTGTATCCGCACTACATGTCTTTTCCCCTAGAGCTCGAGAAATTCCGGCTGTGGATGCAGGAGCAGTCTGTGATCGGACAAAGGCTCTGTGGCCTGCTTTCATTTTTGTCATCTCTAAGGTCATGAGATCGGGAGTTGGTATATAGACGATACACTTGATAGTTTTGATGATACTATCTGGTATGTGGGTAAACTGACGATCGCTTATTACCCTTAGTCAGGCAAAGATATTTACGCATCAGGGAACGACCCACGCAACGTCGATGATTCTTAGCCCATATTTGTAGATATTCTCGTCTACCTTGTCCCATTCCTCCAACTCTTTCTGAAGAGAAGACTTCTCCTGCTTCGGTGATGCTTGGACATATAAGGGCAAGGGCATACATGCATCGAATTGATGATTCTCGTCGTCAGCACTTCGACGTTGACGAGCGCGTTTTAGTGCCACGGGCCGCGATGCGAAGGCAGCTCGCCTCTTTGATGACTTTTCACACTGCTGGGAAGTCGAATTGAAGCTTGCTGCAAATGGGTCTGCCAGTTTCCCAAGACTTGGTGGGTTGACAGGATCTAGTAATGGGGAGGAGGGAGGAGAAGAGTCGATACATGAGCCAGGTGAAGAAGGAGGAGAAAAATTGGATGCCAGAGCTAACGTGGGCATGGAAAAGGAAAATGTGATCGACACCTTGGTATAAACAATCGTGATCACGTGCTCCGGCTTATACCGACCAGTGCACCTAAGAATAGACTATTCTCATCAGATTTCAAAAACAAAACTCAAAAAAACGTGTTCAGAGTTACGATGAAGATTCTATCACCGGGGAAGACTGCAAGGGATTATCTCCCCAAGTAATCTGCTCTCCCCTCACCCTCATATCTTTCCACTCTCCCGCAATCTCTGAAACCAGACCCTCTCTCTTCTGTTTCCGTTCTAGGATCAAATGCAAAATATGCGACCGCTTCGTAGCATACGGTGCCTTCAACGTCATTTTCTTAGATATACGCAATATCTCAACTTTGTGTCTGATACGCCCTTCCTTGATCCGGAAATGCTGTTCAACCCATTTCTCATGGTCCCTCCGCACTTCTTCTGTCATATCCTCCACGCGGTGAGGGTAGTAGAAGGGATCTACAAGCCCAACAACAGCACGTTTATACGACTTCTGAGTCATCTTCTGTCGATTCGGCCCAGGTTCAGGTGCAAAGTAATTGTCCGTACGGATGTAGGTGGTTTTGACACCATAGACAGCGAGCAGGTAGGAGCGAATGTCAGTTTTAGTGACAGAGTGGGGAACACGGAAAGTAGCTTCGTAGGGATTGTAAGGTTGGCGAGGAGGGGTGTGATTCCGGACAAGACGAAAAATGATGTTTGGAAGGTATACAGGTTGACCAATGACTTTGGTCATCTTCTGTCCCTGTGTATTCGCAGCCAACCGGACACCGCGAAGACGAGACCTCCTGGCGTTTCGCTGCTCTGCCCATTTCGTCATTGAAAGAGGTATTTTCTGATTCGCTCCAAGATAGCCGGCACGAAGACGATTGAAGTATGTGCTCTTATCGGTGGGGGTCAAACCATAGCGTGCATCGGTTTCACCGGCAGCGGATAAAAATTTCTTTTCACGGCGACGACGGACAGCAAGGGGCGTTGAGAGTGTTCGGGCTACGAGAGCACCTTCGGGATGGAGTTTTGCTACTCGAGGTTGCCGTGTTGAATATAAACGAATTGAGCCAAGTACACGACAGAGTGACTGCATTCGACAGGTTGAGAATGTTGTCGTACGAAAAACTCAGTATCTGTCACATGATCACCATTCAAATTAACAAGCGTATATTTCTCCTTTATCTTGGCCATTAGACCATTTCTCTCTGCCGCTCGGTGAAAACCACTTTGTAGGAATGGCAATATCATTTTTATGTTGCTTCCGTGGCATACGCTCGGTCTGTGTGCCTGTGACGACCGTTGTTGGTTTTTGTTTCCTCCTTACATGGATCTTCATCCTATATAAGCCTACTCCTGGCCCCGGAATTATCCAACGAATGGGATGGCAAGCTTGGGAATCTGTAGATGTAACGGTGCTTGATTCTTCCACAGGCGATTCCAATGCTGCCGGCGACAATGGAGATACCTCCACTGACGTTGACTGGTGGAATGTGACTACAACACCGAATAATATTGACTACGCTAGTTTCCCCCTCGACGTTTGGAATCCTTTGCTACCTCATAACACTGGATGTAAGTTGTCTTCTCTCTTGACAAATGCAGTTAATTGGCGTCGGAGATAGTGTCAGAAATAACTGTTACTCGATGTGTTGTACCTCCTGAGATAGCTGGCTCGTCGTGTTTCCCAGATAGTACAAGTATACAAGATGCGATAAAGGGGAAGTGGGTTCGAGTCGAACCTAACTTGAACACGCAAGCTGGCCTTGTAGCAGGTTGGCTTGTAGGTACTACCATTCACGGATCAATCCTGTGGTTTCACTGAGTCGTTCCTAGAACATTTGTTACAGGCGTACTCGTCGTCAAGATGTCAATCTAGTCACCGACATCAGGTTACTTCCGGACAAAGAAGAACCATATCCTCTGGATGGTTGGAAGAAGGCTGATCTGTCTCTTCGAGCTGGCATCCTTCGTGCGGCACCGTTACACCTCTGGTATCATGTTGGCAAGACTGCGAGGGAAATGACTCACAAGGAGAGGCAAAATATTGTCATGGAGATTGACATTAATTTTGGCGATGACGATCCTTGGTATGGATTCGAAAAGCTTCAACCACCAACTACGATTGGCCACAACAAGGTGGAAGATGTCTTTGTCTCGGTTCGCAAAGGATTGAAATGTGAATTACCTCACGGACTTGTAGCTCTACCTACTAACTCGAATACACAGCACCACCCCGGGCTCAGCCTCTACACTTCTCGAGAGATGGAAGATACAAGATCCTCCAAGTAGCCGACCTCCACTTCTCTGTCTCTCCTGGAGTCTGTCGGGACACCAATATTGACTGTACTGGTGGTGGAGATAATGCGACCATGTCACTTCTTTCTCATGTCCTCGATGTTGAAGAGCCTGACCTTGTAGTGTTTACTGGTGACCAGCTGAACGGCCAAGGCACATCTTGGGATCCAATGTCAGTTCTCGCCAAGTTCGCAAAGGTCGTTTACCGGCACCAAATCCCGTGGACAGTCATATTTGGGAACCATGACGAGGAAGACGGAGTTAAGAAAGAGGTGCAGGTGATGCTCATGAAATCACTTCCGTACAGCTTGGTGGAGCGGGGACCGAAGGATGTTCATGGGGTTGGAAATTACGTCTTGAAAGTCAAAAGTGCAGATCCGTAAGTCGCTTCGAACGTGGCCACCTCCTAATAGTAACCGGTCCTCTCTGCTAAGCTCAAAGACACATCTTTTGACGCTGTACTTCCTTGACTCTGGAAGCTACTCAAAAGGCTGGTTCGATTGGTTCGGGTTCTTTACTCCTACAGATTATGATTATCTTAGAGACGTAGGTCTCAATTATTATTTGAGTACAAGGCGTAGCTCTAACGATGACCCGATCAGTCGCAAATAAGCTGGTTCCTCCAAGAATCTGGTTCAATAGCTCAGATCGAACGTCCGTTTCAACCAGAAAGCTTTGGATACGACTTCGGAGTCAGACAAGGAGAAGATCAACTCACCTCAACGGATAGACGTCTCGCCAAACCCAACGCACTTATGTTTTTTCACATCCCATTGTGTGTCGCCAATCCTCATAAGGAGCACATCACTGACTCTCTTTATATAGACCTGAAGCTTATTCTCCTCCAGATATTGTCCTACAATCGAAGAACCCCCTCGACGTCGGCATTAGCGGGCAAGAAGATCCCGGAAATGCCAAGAAGAATGGAGGCATGTTTGAGAAAGGTATTCTTAAAGCCATGGAGAGTGACCATGCAGCAAACGGACATGCTCTCGAAGTCAAAGCTATTGTTAATGGACACTGCCATAGTAAGCATCCTTGCTACCAAAAGTCTTAAGCCCCAATGACGGAAAACGACAGTCACTGAGAACTGTCGTCGTGTTCAAAACGTTTGGCAATGTTTCGGCGGTGGAAGGTGAGCATGATTGATGCATCCTTAATTAGCATGGACTGAACTTGGTCCTCTCTAGCTCCTTTTCTGGATATGGAAAGCTCGGGTATGTCAATACAACGACTATCATGATGGCTCAATATCATTTTCAATCCAGGTTTGATCGTCGCTTCCGCATATTTGATATCTCAGACTATGGAGAGACGATCAAAACATGGAAACGAACTGAGCATGACGATATTGTGGATGAGATGATACTTGCTGGGCCTGGAGCACCTCCCTCTCCCTGATACAAATAATGTAAATTGATTTATTTATTTTACACACGAATATGCACACAACAATCCTTGGTGACGGAGAGCACATCACAATACATCACAAAAAAGTAGCATATTCCCACGGGTAACATACACCGGGAACTTGTTATCTTTCTCTTCTCCAGAGCACCTTGAGCTCACTACTCTGAGTCCACAATGTCCACAGCAGCACAGATACGACCGCAGCACTCAGGCTCTGCTCATGGACACCCTTCAAGACGGGACAATCACTCGATATCTTCTACTCATTCTCAGCGCGAGAGAGCACGAGAAAGGGCACATGTAGGTCTTTCTTTGCACTGCTTGTGCCTCCTCACTCAAATCATCCTGGTGCATTACATAGCCCGCCATGGAGTCAGCTGTTACCCGTCTGCTAGTCTCGATCAAGGCTCTTCTTGAGTCGCTCACCCAGTGGAGTGAACAGAGGATAGATGAGAACGCTGTCAGCGATGTGTACGTTCGCTTCGGAAATGACTTCAACACTGCAGTAGCTGCCTTCGCTTCGTTCAACATTGACATGTCGTGAGTCTTGCGATTTGGATAAATCATCCAGTTCAACACTATCCTACAGGGAACTGGTCTCAGTACCAGATGAACTGCGGGTTGTACTTGAACAATGTCTTTCCGAAGAAGCGACTGCAGAAAATCTAGAAATATATCTCCCTAATGTCCGAAAGATCATCACCAGTCTGCTGCAAGGGTTGCGAGAAAAGCAGACAATATATCGTAAAATCATGACGGATCATCGCCGCCAACCAGACGGACACGATAAGGCAGAAATTCGACATTCGCGAAATAGAAGGGAAGTGGGATATCAGTCAGAGTCACGAACATCAAGTGCGACAGAAGACGGCACGATACAAAGGGAAAGCACTAGGCGAAGTGCACAAACATCGCAAAGGAGAAGAGATGTAACATCGCAGAGCTCACAGGGAAGCTTAGCTTTGCCTGTCAGCACCGACGAACAACAACAAACGTTTGTAGGGGGCTTCGTTCCAAGGATCCTTGAACAATTTCCTTCTGATGCTCTGCCCCCAATTCCCCCATCAGCAAACGATTCCATATCCCTGCAACACCGCAAGGGGCCTTCAACTGCCTTCGAATTGTCCGAAGCTCCTCTACCTGAGTTACCTGTTGAATCAAATGCTTCTTCAGCAATGCTCGTACCTGCTAGCGTCAAAAGATATTCCCTCATTGATAAGCCAGTTCCAGCGATGCCTCCAGTTATTGTGGAACCATCAAGTCCTGAAGCTCCCACAGAACAATTCATTGAAGCATCATCCCAACAAGCTGAATCACCTCCCGTTGAAACTATGCCCGCTGTAGCCGATTCTCTTGCAGCACTCAAAAAGAGCGATGTCCTCGAACGCCGTGCCTCCAAACGTTTTTCGACATACAATATCTCCAAAATCACAAGTAACAGTAGTGCTCGAAAATCACTGCGCGGAAATTTGAATCGCCGTTCTTTGGCTGCTTCGAATGCGCTCACATCTGGGGAATTAGCTGTTCTCGCAGAAGTTGATGATGAAGATGGGATGACGAGTGAGATGGGAGAACATTCCAAATCGCTTTCAAGACCCATAACTCCTCCTGTGCCCCCTCTACCTACAATGATATCTTCTCCAGAGTCCAAAGCCATTGCAGACTCAGTTTCAAAACCTGTTCCTAACACTCCTTCGGGCAAAATATCCGTATTTCTTCAGCTGGGTCGTGAAGTCAAAAAGATATCCATTGAACCTGGATTTTCATTTTCTGGCTTACGTGTATTATTCGTTGACAAGTTTGCTTATAATCCTGGATTGGAAAATTTTCCGGCAATCTACATACGCGATCCTGCGAGTGGTGTGCAGTATGAATTGGAGGATGTTGATGAGGTCAAAGAGAAATGTCTGCTTTCGCTCAACATTGAACGCGAGTTACTATTTACTTATTCACAATTCGACCTAATAGAACCTTCTAGCACTCGATCAGATTAAACAGCACATTGACTCGCAAATATCCAATCTCCATCAGGATATCAAGGACCTTCGGGCTGCCATTACACAGAATCAACGAACATCAAACCAATTCTCTCGTGTTGCCACTCACCCGCTGGCGGAAAGTACTCCGGTTCCACGCCCATCCGACCGCCAGTTCCAGACTGCTGCTCGGAGACTATCCCGATTTGTTGGCGATTCATCTTTCCCTTCCAATTCCAATGACCAGCTACCTGATGCTACACCGACGCAAGTATTGCCCCAAATCACAGGGCAATCTCTTCAACCTCAAATTACTGGAGTTTCAGTATACTCGGACTATACCAGTCGAGTTGTAACAGATCTGCGGACACAGTTCGACGAAGTACAGAACCTACGCCGGGATATTGGTGTCATGCGACAGCTTTACACCGAATTCATGAAACAAACAAAAGGCTCTTTGGACACCCTTCGTACGCAGACACAAAATGTCAAACAGCTTGCAAATTCCACTGTAGGCGGTGCAAGAGCATTCATTGACTCAGGGAAACAGAAACTTGATAAACGAAGTCAAGACGTACTTACAGATGTCGAGAAATTACAGGACGTGGTGGAGAATATCAAGGACGATGTGCTTAAACGTCAGATCACGCCTAAACCCCAGTATCTCAAGTCCGTAAAGAATGATGTTGACAGAATGGCAACAGAGCTGGGGAGTTTAAAAGAGCACATCAACACAATCAAACCGATGTGGAAGAAGACATGGGAGGAGGAACTTCAAAACATCGTTGAAGAACAACAATTTCTAATACATCAGGAAGAATTTTGTGCAGACCTGCTGGAAGATCACAAAGCCCTGGTGGAAGTCTTTGGTCACGTTGAACAGGTAGTGAATCTTCGAGGAGTCAATCATGGTGGGTCTCGAAGTGGGCGTCGTGGATATCGACCGCCGCCGCCGCCAGACGAAGGACATGAGGGATTAAGCAGTGTGATGCGAGAGATCCGCGGAGCAGCAATTGATCCACAAAGACGACTGAAGGCCATCGAAGCAAACCAAAAGAATAGGGAGAAGGAGTTGGCTGCACGATCTGATGACTTACAAGTAGAGCTGGCCGAATTTGTTGGGCAGAAGAAATTGAAGATGACAGGTGGTGCAGAAGAGGCGGAGAGAGTTAGGCAGAAGAGGAATGACATGACACTTAAGGCTATGTTTACAGGAGGTTCAGTATCTTCATTCAATGGCTCAGTCGGTAATGGATCGAATTCACCGAATTCGCCCACTACACCTCTGAGTTAGAGATGAAGAGGACATGCGCTCCGCCACTTGATCTTGTCTTTCTTCAGGGAGCTGTGTTATGTTTTTGGCCTTCCACACTATCGTTAATTTTTGCGGCACCGAACACTCCAGCGTATCAGCTGCCGCGCTCCTTGCATACTTTATTTCTTTTTTTTATCTCTGGCTTCGGGTTCATTATAGAGAACTGCACGGAGTGTTTGTGCTGTATATGCCTGTGCCTGTTTTTCTATTGTATACTCCGTATAGTTGCTCTGCTTCCATTGTGTTTATAGAGATTTACATGCAACCTTTACTTCATTCCTTAATCTGATAACCTCATCCATGCGGCGTGAAATATTTTGACATGAAGATGATATACAAGTCGAACACCCTCGTCAGATTTTCCCTATCCAAGAAACACTTGAGGAGCTCTCCTCTTTCGCAACCAATACATGACATATCACCAAAAAAACCCCGAATCTGCGGTCCATATCAAGTGACAAAATTTGACCAATTCAACGCACAGGGGACTCTGAACATGAATTTGAATCAAGCTAGACTCGATTCGCTATAAATCATCGACGCGGCGAAATAGGGCCACTATCAAATGAGAATTTCGAGGAAAGGACTGGTTTGGGGTAGGCGATAGGTCTACCACGACTCATATCTTTCATCGACCAGTACTGCATCGACCTAGACAGTCGTCGATTCGATGGGTAAAGACCTTTGTATATACATACCTTTCTCGCCCTTCAACAGAGCGTGTCGGCGAGCCGTCAGGCAGACGAACTCTTTTCGGCGTCAAGATGAGATACGAGAGGTTGAACGGCATACGAAAAGCCATCTTTTTTTTTTCAAGACCGAAACCGAAGATAGTCAAGTGGGGGTTCTGAGAGACAAGGTCTAGTACGAGTAGAGCATTTTTATACCTAAGAGTTAACGTTGCCAGACAACTAGGTATTCACTGTCGAAGTCTTGATCCACCGTTCTTCTCGAAGTTCTATTGTGATCATTTTGACAGGATGGGCCATTCCCAGCCATGAAACTTCATTCCAATCCTTTCAAGAAATTTTTTTTATTGTCTAGTGACGACCGACATCTGCACAATTGTACTCAAGAGTGGCAAAAAAGCTGATCAACAATCAATTGTGAACCGATGTCGATGCGGTTGAGCGTCCGTCTGCGTGGCTTGAATTACACAGCATGGCAAGCGTTAATGAAATCAGGAACGGGCTTCATCCAAACTTTTGGGTCACCGAGTGCACGTATCGTACAAGCATAGGCCTTTTTCATCAAATGATTAATTGGACAAGCATAACGAAATCGGCGCCTCGCCTCTGCCGCCTTCGGTTTAGCTCCTGGAAGTTAGGAGAGAAGTGTCTTCCCCGGTAGCATCGTAGTCACGAGGCTCCATCCACAACTCCTTTGAACTTACATTCCCGGTTTGCAATAGATCGGCTTTTACGAGTTGGAGTGACGGATTTGGGCATTGAAACTCCTGCATGAGCTTGCGGAAGATATGATAGACTTTTCCCTTGATTCCATCAGGCACCGCAGGCCTCGCAAGTTTCGAAGGACCAATATCCCGAGAAAGAATCCATACTTGCTGAGCTCCATTTTTGCTCACGAATTCGGTATGCCATCGTCCATCTCTTGAATCTTCCCCCATTCTAGCCATCATCATCATGAAGTCATATATATAATAATTAGCTTACTCAAGTCCCACCCGACTTTAGATATAAGTCGGTTATAGGGACGCCCGATATACCCTACACAACTACCTCACAGCTGCCTCCTCCCGTCAGAGATCCCCCCCCACAGAGGCTGCTGCGGAATTACTCAATGCCCGGCATCACAGGGAAAAGTTGTTCAGCACAAGTAGGTGTCACTATTTATTTTGCCTCGGGCAAGTGGTAGATAATCAGTTAACTGTTCAAGTTGACCACCACAGCCTCCATTTTCGTTGCAAATATGCCCTCCAACCCCATTATGGTCGAAGAGGTCGCCAAAGTGGCAAGCAATGAGCATGCCTCACGGATGGCATCTTCCAGGGGTACGAGACAATTCATCATCATCGATTTCTGTATGAATCCGATCCATAGACCGTATGAATTCTCCTCGCGACGCTCTCAAAGACTTGGACACCGTGCAACACCTTGAGACGATGTGGGTTGCTGTTTTTTTTCCTGTTCAATTTTTTTCACTCAACTTTGCTTTCAGCCAACGTATCGCTCAAGCATTCTCCCGATTCTAGTGTACCTCCTGTTCTGCACCGAAAACCGACGCCTCAAACATCATTTTCTTAAGTGTATACTTCTTCGTAGTCTTGTATATCTTTTCATTGATTCTTGCTACATTGTAAAATCATGTACGATGCCCCTGTATTCCCACTTGTCATCGAGCCGATAACGATACCTAGATTAGACCATAGATTCTACTATTCCAGCCGTCACGACGCATGAGCTGAAATTAGACCAGAATTAGACCAGACCCTTTCTGTAACAATACCATTTTTGGAAATCGTGATATGGAACCACCTCTCCTTCACCATGTCTCGCCTTACAACCCACTCAGACATACCCAGAGTAGTATGCAATACTATGTAGTGGCAGCAGCCACAATATACTTACTTCATTCAGGTTTCAACCGAGCAGTTTAAACGAGACATGCTTTTTTTTACTCTGATGATCCTAAAGTGTATCCAACTGATGGATTTGAAATTTTGACACGAGAACACAATTAGATCAATGGACAAGCTGAAGGGAAGATTACCAATCCGATCGGCCGAACATTGCTGCCCTCGTGAACTTCTTTGCTCCTAAGTCATAGTTGAGATCCTTCCTTTGCTAGAGGATTTGTGTCTGGATATGATGACCTCGATTTGGATTAGAGAAGAATAGAAGGTGTCCGAAAGAAAGATGATGTCATTTGAATAGAGTAGAGAAGAAAAGTGCTGACGCGAATAAAAATCTGCGCGAAGTTGTCATGGGCGAAAATAGTGAATATAATGGATTCCAGTACTGGGTCTCCGATCGATACCATCAGCCTCACCGCTACTTCACAATGTGCGGCAGGCAGTTCAAGCCCCGCATGGAAACGAGCACGATGTCAACCGGGATCTTTCAAGCTTACCAACACTCGACGAAGGAAACAAATTCTGCCCAGTGCGATTTGTATCAAAGAATGCTTTTCGAAATGCCTACCGGGTGTACGAGGGTGTTTAAATGGCGTCATTTGTTATCATGATATTTACTACGATCGGAATTCAATGTTGCATCCAGCCAAGCTCCATCTGACATTTTGAAAGACTGTTTACGGGAGCAACATCAGGAGATTAGATAAGATCCTCAGCGATCATTTGTTGGATCTACAGATGTGGTTTGGCCGACTGAGGTCTTACTGAGGTTAGGTGTCAGCATTTAAACGTAGGGGCTACGCTAACCCGATATAATCAATATCAGTATAGAATGAAGGCGCGCTAAAAGTATGCATAAATCCATCCAAGCCTAGATCACACTAGTAAATGCCCCAACAGGCTCCAACCGAAACCATCCCGGTACCGATTTCCAAATCCTCTCCCTCTCCTTCGAGGCCCAGTCCTCCAACACCAAAGCACATGCTTTACATTCCGAAAATTCTGTCCCCTTCAGCTGACCCAACTCCTCTGCCACATACAACGGATCACACGATCCCCTTTCCCTATCGAGCAAGTAATGTTGTGTAGCGAGATCCATAAGCTCAGAAAAATCCTTTTTGCAGCTGGTAGCAGAAACGCAGACGCCAGTATTTGATCGCCTGTTTCCGCTGTAGGATGAGTGTAGGAAGGATCTGCGGCTTTGTAAACTGCTTCCCATGGCTCGGATGAGGTTAATGACCACATGGTGGATTGTTTCTTTCCCGATTGTAAGACGTTGCATGTCAAAAGGGGATAGAAGTGGGCATGGGGCAGGAAATATGCCGAATGGATCCTCGTCTCCAGAGTCAAATATCTGGGAATAAGCGTATCGTGAGATGTCGTAAAATGCAGCGGGCAAAAGTTCCGGTGCTTCTACTTCTCGTGCAAGGTTTATGATGAGCTGAGTGAGAAATGGTCTGGCAAGTCGAGCTAGAGGAGAATGACGAGATTGCTCACAAATGGGTGTGGATATAATCGCGGTCTGTGCGGGTGATCCAGTTCATATGACTGCGCACGGTCTTCCCGTGTTTCCCAACCTCTCAGAGTCGTAGGCCACGCTGCGCTCAGATGGGCCATCGCTAAGACTCTTAGAGACTCAAACAGATACTTGGTCGCTAGCCGCAGGATGCCTGATACCACACGAAAGTCCTCGCGATCATTATTTCCAAAGACGCTGTGTAACATGAGATGAGAAGAACTTGCAGGAGTGAACTTACGGCCCGTCTATCAATGCCCTCAACAGATTCTCCACATCCTCTGCGGAATCATGTAGCACGATTATCGGTATCCTTCCTTTAAAATATTTCCCCCTGGCATTCCCGTCCTGTTCTTGTGACAGATCAAATCCAGTCTTCTCATCCAACTCTCTTTCCGGTTGCGGAACAGCAAACATGTTTTCAAAACACACTGACTGTCTGGCCAGCAAGGACATGTGCACCCGAAACAACACGTTTTCCGCTCGGCATACCAGGCTTCCATCGTAGAACCAGAGATCATCGTGCCGTGCGAGTTCTGCCTTTGTTTGTGCATCAAAGACGCGAGCGCAGCCTGATTCGTCTCGTTCACCGTAGGTTATATGGGTGGATATAGTGTCCTTCATGGTATCAGCCGCAGGTGTCCCGGGAGGCTGCTTGACTATTGGAGAAATGTGCATTGACTTGAGCACCTGCATCAGGGTGCGTGGCGAGGCCTCCTGGCCATGGGCCTTGGGAGAGGATGGGGCTGACATCTGTGAGAGCCTATGATTCATAGAGCCTGATATGATATGACGGTAACTATGTATCCCTGATTGTTCTTATCATCTACGAGCTCAGACTAGCAAATCTAAAGGACGGAAGCCTGGGCAGCGCCGTCCAGCTCGGCCTCTCCTCCAGCTGCCTCCTGAACAGCAGATCTTTGTCCCCTCTCAGCCTTCTCTCTTTCCCCTGAACGCAAATATAGCTTCGACTCCTCGGCTCCAGCTTTCAGCTCTTCGACGGTGCTTGACTTGGGCTCAGATTCCCTCCAACTATGCAAGTCAACAGCCTCTTTGACAACTTGTTCCCATGTCTTCCCTTCTTTCTCCAATAGTTCGACTAGCTCATCCTTGATACGTCGGCATGTCCCAACACCGTTGTACCCGAAACTCGTGTAGATTTGAACCATGTGAGCTCCTGCTTTCGCAAAGTCAAGGGCATCTTGTCCAGTCCACACACCGCCTGAACCAATAATAGGGATGTCAGCTGGAAGGAGAGAGCGAAGGGTTTTTAGGGTTTTTAGGGCAAGGGGCTTGATGGGCGCTCCTGAAAGACCTCCAACCTCGACTCTGGAAGCTATGATGCGTGAGGAAATTAACAAGGGAGATCGAGGGGTGCTCACGGTTTTTGAGGTAAGAGGGTCGCTGAATGGTTGTATTGCTGACGATCACGCCGTCGATGTCACTGCCTTTGACAACGCCCGCAATATCAGCCAACTGAAATTCATCAAGGTCTGGTGCAATTTTGAGAACGAGTTTTGGTTTTCGTCTCGTGAGGACCGTGGGCCCAAGTTCATTTCGGGCTTCTGTGACGCCATGTAAAAGGTTCTCTAGAGCATCCTTGTTTTGCAGTCCACTTCGTCCTTTGGCTGAGTCTTCACAGCGCATGGGATTGATCATACTCTTACCGTAAGCCAGGTGTATTAGGACTCGAAATGTTAACCACAAGTACGTCCGCGTAGGGGCCGAACGTTCGTACACCACTAATATAGTCGTTTATTGAGTCGGCGGGAGAATCCTTATTTTTACCCAGGTTGATGGCAAGCATAGACCCTTCACGAAGTGCAGCTCGGCCAGGACCTGAAGTAAATCGCGGCAAACGGGCATGGATGCGTGACAAAACGGCGGAATGGCCCTGTGAAGGGAAACCATAACGGTTGATCAATGCACCATCTTCAGGCAAGCGAAAGACGCGGGGACGAGGGTTGCCAGGCTGAGAACAAGAGTTGGACGAGGTATTGAAGCGAAACCTGTACATACCTGTGGCTTAGGAGTTATACTGCCGATCTCTACCCAGCTGAATCCCAAGCCATAGAGACCTGTGGTGTGGTGACTCGCCTCAATGATGCTCTCTCTCTTCGAGAGAAATTGGCCATACCATCGATGGCCTCTCCGTCCTTGTCAAAACCTGCTGCAATTCCAATTGGATTGGACAGGTCTTCCCCCCAAAGCTGGAGCGAAATGAGGATTGGATGCAACGAGTGTTGCAGAATGTTAGCATACCTCCGACTTGAGCCTTGCATCGTCGGGCACTGGGTCTTTGGCACCCAATCCAAGTTGTAAGGCTTTGACGGATAATTTATGACCCGTTTCTGGGTCAAACAAATTGCGTAAAGCGGGTGTCAGAACATAACGGTGGAGAGCCGAGCGTGCATCGAAGTAATATACAGCAAAAATGCCTGCCGAGAACGCGAGTGCAGTGGTGTAAGCGCTGGTTTTAATCAATTTTGCAGAAGATCTGGCCGAGGAAGATAGAGAACGACGACCAGGAATACGACTTTGAAGCAGAGACCGAGAAATGAAAAGGGACATATTTCTGGGATAAAAGGCTGCCGCTGCCCGGAAAGGTCATATTTGTCCCTGTTATCTCCGGGGGTCCTTGTGTGATCGATGATTTATTGATGCAACAACTGGACAAGATAATCGGTTAACTCCGACAAAAAAATTCTCCTCGTTCCTCTCTCTTCAGTCATGGACGTAAGTATTCTGTTTTTTTCTGCTACATGAACAAGGTCTCTTATCATTATATAGTCAAATTATACGCAACGCCTTTATAACCTCCTTGTTCAATCTACGTCTAGTGATACCAACCAGCTAAAAGCTGTCAGTCCCCCCTCATTTTCATGGTTTTCGCCACTTCATTTCGTGCACCACAGGCGACTGTTCAGCTTAACAAGGAGTACTACAAGTCCTCGACATGCATCCCTGCCTTTGTCGTGCTCTTAGCAACCTCCGACAATCCTACGGTGGGTCACTTCTAGCATCTTACTTGGAAGAAGTAAATAGCAGTAATAACAGGTGAGACAACTCTCCGCTGTGGAGCTGCGGAAGCGCGTTGAACATAAGAGTGGATTCCTCTGGACGAGCCTCGACAAATTACAACGGGATGAGATCAAGGCCAAATTACCGGAAGTAATTGTCGCGGAACCTCAGTTCGTTGTGTTTGAGATCATTTTCAGTTCACATCGTTCATTTTTCTTCCAGAAAATTTGTTCGTCATTCTTCTGCCCGTGTTGTTGCTGCTATCGCCGCTATTGAGTTCCAGGATGGCACTTGGCCTGAGCTTTTGCCTTTCCTCCATCGTTCCTGCACGTCATCGAACGTTGCTCACCGAGAAGTCGGTTCTTATATCCTTTTCACTGTCCTCGAGAACATCGTCGCAGGTTTCCAAGAACACCTCGAAAATCTTTTCAAACTTTTTGGACAGCTGTTGCACGATCCTGAGAGTGAAGAAATTCGGATTGTGACAGTCAGGTTAGTCGACAGCTTTCGAGCTCATTTCCCCAGTCGCTGATTGGTGTCAGGTCTCTGGGCCTCATCGCTCAATATCTCGACTCTGATAACAAAGTTGAAATTGTATGTTTTCAGTAGTGTCTAGGAGACTTCACGCATCTTATTCTCTTTTAGCGATCGTTCCAGGCGCTCTTCCCGGTCGTGATTCAGGTGATCGGCCAATGCGTTCAATCTGGCAATGAGGCTGGAGCCAGGCAGCTTTTCGATGTATTAGAAACGCTTTTGGTCCTTGTGCGCCCGCTTTTCCTATGAATCAATCACTGATACTTAAGTTGTCAACTATTTTGCAGGAGGTCCCAATCTTGAGCAAGCATATTCCTGAACTCGCCCAGTTCCTCCTTCAATGCGGAGGGAATAGATCATTTGATAACGAGATCCGAGTGATGGGCCTCAATGCACTAAATTGGACTGTCCAATAGTACGGCCATACTCTTCTTCTTATGCATGATCTATTGACCATATTTTCAGCAAAAAATCAAAGATTCAGAGCAACAATCTTGCTGGTGCCATTCTTGAGAGTCTTATGCCTATTACCACTGAAGATGAGCCTGATGACATTGATGATGATTCTCCGTCCCGTGTACGTGAGCAGTGCACTATAGTATTGTTGACCTAAATCAGGATTGTCTAGTCTGCTCTTCGTGTCATCGACAGTTTAAGCACAACCCTTCCTCCATCCCAGGTGTTCCCTTCCTTCGCCATCCTCTTTTTCAACTACTTCACTTCTTTGGATCCCGCCTACAGGCGTGGTGCTATGCTTGCTTTGGGTGTCTCTGTGGAAGGTTGTAGTGAATTCATGACGCCTCGGATGAGTGAAGTATGGCCTTTCATTGAGGCCGGACTGCAGGACGGTGACGCCAGTGTTAGGAAGGCTACTTGCGTCGCTGTAAGCTGTTTATGCGAATGGCTTGAGGATGAATGTATTACTAAGCACAACATTCTTCTCCCAGTAAGCATTTCGTTTGCCAATTGAACTATTATCTCAAAAGCTTCCTAGTTCATTTTGAACCTTACTGCTGATGATGCCACTCAACGTGCTGCTTGTTCCGCTCTTGATGCGCTTCTGGAAATCCTACATGATGTCATTGATCAATACCTCCAATTGATCATGGAACGCCTTGTCGGTCTTCTCAAGACTGCGCCCGTGGCCGTGAAATCTGTTGTTGTTGGCGCCATAGGAAGTGCAGCACACGCTGCTAAGGAAGGCTTTCTTCCCTATTTCAAGCCGGTTATAGAAATTCTTTTCCACTTCCTTTTCCTTACTGGTGAAGGAGAAGAAGCAGAACTCCGTGGGATTACCATGGATGCTACTGGCACATTCGCTGAGGCTGTTGGGAGAGAAAATTTCCAACCTTACTTCCATGACACGATGAAGCAAGCCTTTCAGGGTATTGAACTTGGTAGTGCTAGGCTTAGAGAATGCAGCTTCCTCTTCTTTGGTGTCATGGCTCGTGTCTTCCAAGACAACTTTGCCCAGTATCTCCCCAGAGTGATTCCCCCTCTTCTTGCGAGCTGTCGGCAGAGCGAACATGGTGAAGAGGATGTTTCCGGTAAGTTTTAACCTTGTAACAAGGTATATCATGAGTTGTGCCCTAACTTCTCTATTTAGTCTCCGTCTCTGAGGCTGCTGCAGCTTTTGAAACTAATGGTGCACTTTCTGAAAAGGATGTCAATGGAAACGCTGTGGTTGAGTTGAAGGATGTCGACATTGATAAAATAATGGATGTCAACAGTGCCATCGCTGTCGAGAAAGAGATTGCTGCCGATACGATCGGTACAATATTCGCTGCGACCCGGGGTCATTTCTTGCCTTACGTCGAGGAAAGCTCTATCGAACTTGTCTCTCTTCTCACACATTACTATGAGGGTATCCGCAAGAGCGCAACTGATTCCCTCCTCGAGACTGTCCGTACCTTCTACGACCTGAGTAATCCGCAGGAGTGGAGACCTGGCAAGACCTCTGTAAGTCGTCGAATTTATATCCCAAGAGTAAATACCGATTCTGCTTCAAGAGTGTCACCCTTGACCACAACGTCATGGAGCTGATCAACCACGTCCTCGGTCCTCTCTTGGACATGTACGAGACTGAAGACAATAAGTAAGTTTGCCGTCTTTTCAAAGTGGTTCCTGCTTTTGTTTCGTGATGAAAGATTAACTCAGCTCACTTCGATGCATTCATGAGACTATCATTTATATTTCTGATCTTCCTGCATATAATGTGAACATTTCCTTATATCATATTAACTTAACAAAATAGGTCCGTCGCATCTGCTCTTTGTGTGGGCCTTGCCGAGACAATCACCAAGATCGGTCCGGCATTCTTCCAGACTCGTATGTAGTTCCATCATGTTGACTGATTCGCTTGTTTGATTTCTCTATTTTCAGGCCTTGAAGACCTTTGCAATATTGCCATTCATATTTTAGAACAAAAGGCCTTCTGCCAGCAGGACCCCGATCAGGACGAGGAAGATGATGCTCCCGAGGATCAGGCTGAATATGATTCCGTTCTCATCTCGTCCGCTGGCGATCTCGTTGCTGCTCTCGCTGCCGGATTGGGCTCGGACTTCGGCCCTGCTTTCCACACCTTCTTCCCTCTTATTGCTAAATACTACGTCAGTCTTTTTTTACTCGAAGTCTCAATGTTTGCTAGGCTCATACATCCGATTTCAGAACAAGAACCGCTCTTTGAGCGATCGGTCATCCTCCATCAGTTGCTTTGCTGAGGTGATTGGGGGAGTGAAAAATGCTATTACCCCTTTCACGGAGCCTCTCCTGGAACTCTTTTACAAAGCCCTCAGTGATTCCGAAGCTGAGGTTCTTAGTAACGCTGCTTTTGCCACTGGTCTTCTTGTTGAAAACTCGGGGGTTGATCTTTCTCCTCAATACCTCCATCTTCTTGGTGCTCTTCGTCCATTATTTGACGTCACTACAGACTGTTCAGCAGCCCGGCTCAATGCTAAGGACAATGCAGCTGGTGCTGTCGCTCGCCTGATTGTCCGTAATACTGCTGCCGTTCCTTTGGAGCAGGTTCTTCCTACGTTTTTCAATGTTCTTCCTCTGAAAAACGATTATCTCGAGAACAGACCCGTCTTCCGGGCCATCTTCCACCTCTTCCGAAATAGCGGCGCTTCTCTCCTTCCTCATCTTGACTCTCTGCTCAAAATATTTGCTGCCGTTCTCGATCCTAGTGGCCCTGATCAGGTTGGCGATGAGATTCGTGCGGAGTTGATTGCTCTCATTGGTCTTCTAAATGCAGAGCAGCCAGGAAAAGTTCAAGAGGCCGGATTGAACGTGTACCTTTAAGCTTTCTGATGATTTATGTGTGACGTTTTCTTTTTCTACTTTGTCTCGTCGTGGATTCCATGTGCTACGTAGTTTACCTTTCTTGTGTCAAGTTCTCATAATGAACAATTGATTGCGTGTCACCACGAACTCTGAACTCTGATCGCATTTGTTTTGTTTTGTATTGATCTGATCTATCATTGACTGTTGAACTCGGTGCGTCATTTCGAAAACCACTGCTCTACTCGCTGGCCGAGTCGTCCTCCGGGCGATGTCCACAAATCATAGTCCATCTTCGCTTGTTCCTATGACCGTCATTCTTTTTGCATTTCTTTGTCTGGTCTCCGTCACTCGCGCTGCCGGCTCCGACATTACTGTGGGAAATCCTTTGGGCAATCAGCTTCCTCCAATTGCTCGTGTTGGCCAATTTTGGACCTGGACTCCTGCTTCAGACACATTTAGTCCTCCTGATGGACAAGTTGTGCTTTCCACGTCACCTTTACCAAAGTGGTTGGCTTTTAACGCTGAGGACTTCACGCTGAGTGGGACACCTTCTGACGGAGACGATGGCCTTCACCCGGTTACGGTTACAGCACAATTAAATTCTTCAAGCGCTTCCTCGCATTTCTCTATATTCGTGACGAAGAATCCACCTCCGATTCCTAGGATATCCGTTGCAGCTCAATTCATGACAGAGAACCCTTCTATGTCTTCCGTGTTCTTTCCTCAGGCCGAATCCTGCTTGGCGACAGACAAACCTGCGGTTCGGATTCCTTCTAAGTGGTCGTTCAGCATAGGCTTTGAATACAACACATTTGAACCTAGCACACCAGGCTCCGAGTCAAAAGGGATTTTTTATGCTGTCAGGCAGGCCAATGGGAGTGCAGTTCCCAAATGGATGATATTCAATCCTCGTGAGATTACTTTGAACGGCGTCACTCCTTCGGAGAAAGACCAACCTACACCAGTTTTTCTGGAGCTACAGCTTCATGGATCTGACGTGGAGGGGTACACATCGGGTACCATGCCATTCAATCTTGTTGTTGCGACACATGAGCTTTCTATCCAGTCATCGATGCCAACAATCAATGTTACAAGCACAAAGCATTTCCAGATTAGTCTGAATTCGCCTGCGGATTTTGCTGGTATTTTTGTGGACGGAAAACCCATGCATGCTCAAAACATTTCGAATTTGGACATCGATGTGTCTGGTCATGAAGATTGGTTAAAGTATACACCTCTCAATCATACTCTATCTGGGAAGCCAAGGCAAGACCTTGCGGGGCAGAAGTTGACGTTACCTGTTCAGATTGAAACGACTTTCAACCAGGCACTCAATACGAACGTTTCCATCGCTGTAGTTCCTTCGTACTTCACGCAGGGAGATCTTCCAACGATATATGCTGCACCTGGCGACGAGATATCTTTCAACTTGGCGAGTTACTTTACTGGCTCACCGTTTGAAACTCGAGGAGATGTTGATCTGTCAATGATATATGAACCTTCGGATTCTGAGCCTTGGCTTCGTCTTGCGGGTGGATCGCTTCTGGAGGGTACGGTTCCACAAGACTGTCCCACAATGCACATACTGGTCACGTTTATTGCATTTTCGCATATCACACGGTCAACTTCGCATGCAAGTATGCCGATATACGTGACTGCACCTGAGAACACAATGAAGACGCATCGGGGACGCTGGGGTGGTCTCTCAAGTAGTCAACATGCTAGACTTGTTTTGGCATTAGCCATCACCTTTGGAATTCTTGGAGGCTTGTGTTTATTCGGCGGCTTGCTAGCTATAGTGCGAAGGGTAGCCAGGGTAGAAGACACTGCGCTCACCGGAGAGGAAGGGAGACATGCTTGGAGCGAGAAAGACAGGAAGTGGTATGGCCTCGAAAACGGAAGCCCTGCAAGTCAGACTCGAAGATGGGCTGAAAAGCTGAGTCCGCGGATATTTGGTTCAAAGTCCCCAGTGACGAGACACAGTCAACAGGGAGATAGAGTAGGTTTGGGATTACGTCGGGTACATGCGCGCAATGAAGGCGATGCAAACCGAGTTGGCACTCCAAGTGCTCAAAGTTCAGGCATGATGAGCAAACGCGAGTTTTTCGCGAAGTTGAGGGATACGGTACGATATGTTGGTGACAAATGTTCTCCCAAGCGACGATGGACCATGGCAAGTGAAGGACGTTCCGCAGTAATTGCCAAACCCGTTCTTATTCGAGCAAAGACGGCTCCACCTAATACGGAAGTGTTACCTTTTGAGCATATGATCGATACGTATCCTACCAATCTGTTTGGGGAAGCAAATAATCTGGCCAGTACGAATTTCACCGGATCACCTTCGTCTTCAACCGCTGCGTATTCTATTCCACAGAGAAGGGGAGATTTTGGGAAGCCGAAGCCGAAGACACAGGTCCACTTCGATGAAGGCAAGCAAGGTTGACTCCTTCACTTTATTTCAACTGAATCTTGAGTAGTAGGACAACGGTATTTGCGGCCTCAATCTAGGGCAAGCACAAGGAGCAACAAAAGTCTTACTGTATTTTCGCAGGATTCTCCACTAGTCGGTGTCATAGCTGATGTGTCTCCGGTATCACCAACACCTGTGGTGGTACGTCCCAGGCTAGTGCCATTTACGAGCTCGACACGAGTTCCTGTTCCTTCAATCTCCCCAAGCACTGCTCCCAACACGGCGGGTATGCCGGTGGCAGACAGCTTCTTTGCTGATGGAAAGCGAATTTTAAGTCACAAAGCACAGATCGTGAAGGCACCCGTCACAGGTGCAGGTGGAGTCAAGAAAAGTGGTAGCGCGGACGAGCTAAGGATGGGCCTTCACTATGTGCAGGCTCTTGGTGGGGACAATCAGGGACCCATAACTTCACCCGGAGTTAAGTCCAATGTGAGGTCTTCCTTTTCGTCCTTGGAATCATCGAACGTCGGAAAGAACAAAAAATCCACGGGTGCTCCGACAGAGAAAAGGGTCGTCGTGACGCCGGGTCAAAAGTTCAAATTTGTTGTGCGGATACCCCCCATATCGATTGCGGCCAGGGCCCAGGGGACGGTGTCTTCGACTACACCAGTTATATTGCCTCGTGAATACAACGTGAAAATTATTTCGGGACAACCCTTATCCCAATTGCACGTTGATCTGAACGGCATTGAAACGAGGGGGTCCGCTGAGGTGACGGGAGAGAGCACAAAGGAAGATGTTGGGGTTATCACATTTGGGATCTATGCTGGGCAGAAGGACGAGATCTGTCTGGCGATAGTTGTTATTGAGGTTGCAGAAATGCGATGAAAATGTTGCCGGACATTTTACACTCGACATACTATTTTTTTTCGTTACCTGTTCTTAGGCACATTGCCGATTTGATGTACAAGTATAATGAATGTAAATTAGATTTGTAAGGGACTGTGGCATGCAAAGTAGGCGACAAAACACATGAGGAATAGACACAAGTAGTTTACGACAGCAAGGATGATTAGTCCCCGTCCGCTAATCCTCAAACGATCCTTTCAACCATGCCCCAAGGGAAAAATGAAGTTTGAGTGGTTATGTCCAGCTCTATCTATGATTTCCAGATGAGGATTGCAAGTGGTCCGACGTAGAAGTAGATAAAATGTTTTGTTTCTGCATGCAGTAGATTAGTGGTCGCTCCACCACGTGTGTGAAAAAGAAGACAAAGAAAAGAAGACAAACCATGGGTAACATAACTGCCAAAGTTCTTGCCGACAACGACGTGCCATGTCGCGCCATGGCGCCTATCAAATTCTTTCTTGATATATGCTGCAATATCCTTCTCGACATTGTATTTCTCGAGGGCAGCGTTTGTGATGTCGACTGACTCTTGCTGGAGCTCTTCGTTCATGTCTACATTTTTTATGATGGCTTTGGGACCGGCAGGGGAGTGTGTGGCACCACCTGCGGCAGTATCGATGGTTTCGGATTTGACATCAGCCATGATATGGGAAGAGGGTTGGGCTGAGGAGAGGGTTGAAAGTGGGATGGATAGACAAAAAAAGAAGAATTGGAGGCTGTTATAAACAGTGACCCGAAAGATTGGAGGCACGTGGTAACAAGTCTACGTTCAGCAGACATCCTATGTAGATTTCATATGGTCCAACTTGTGTCCTGTCCAAGATGAATAACCACCAGCACAAAACAAACTGTGGAGCGTGGACATACCATGTTTCGTATCCAGAAGGCTTCTCAATATATGCTTTTTTCATCCATTTCTTCTCATTCTCATGTTATTCTGCGACCATTCTACCTCCTGCGGCTGCCGTTCCAGCCAGGAATCTAGCCAATCATTAATCGTGCACCATGCGATGCTGGCACAAGGCCGTACGTGAAATGACTTTAGATCAACCGTGTATCGTTCTAAAGACTACTCTCTCCTTTTGTGGGTGCGACGACCTTGCACACACCAGCTACAAAGTTACAAGGAACTTCTAGACTCTATAGTGAAAGGCTGGTTTGCTCAAGATGCTAGATTCATTGCGTGGAACATGCGTTCAAGTTGCATGTGGAGACCTAAATAACTCAAAACGACAACAATGCATGCGCTTACCTTGGCATTGATAAAACGATCAAACAGGTGCACATATTCCCACATCTTGAATTGTCCTCGTGGTCAACATTCAACTCATCCTTGTCTAACCCGAAAATGACCGGGATGATTGGGCGAGATCCGCTGAAAGGACTAAATGAAACATGAAGGCTGCTAATTTGTGTTGAACGATAGTAAAAAGAAACAGTCAAAGGACTCCCACTGAGCCGCCCTCCTCTAAAGTCCATTCCTTCTTGAGGCGCCTCACGATCTCCCGGAAGGACTCTCCGGAGCCTTTCTCATGAATCAGGGTCACTGCAACCTGCTCTTCATCTTCATCACACTCAGTCTCACCATCATCCGACAAGTAAGGCACAGAGGTTACGCGATAACACAAGGCCGGTATCATCTGCATCTCTACACGAAATTTGGTCTGTTTCATGACACCTAATATGCCCGTCGTGTCCTCCATCTCGTCCATCTTGCATTTGAGCGTGACCATAGCTGAAGTTCGTTCATCTCGATCAGTGGAATATTCACCGTGCGTCTCTTGGGAAACCTGAACCTGGATGTTCATATTCATGAGCAATCGTCTACACTCATTCCTTGTTGTAATGATATCCCAAGTGGAGCGAAGAGTATGCTTGGTCGGGTATGAAGGCTTAGTTCGAAAAATTGTCTCAAGCCAAGTGCGTTTAGGAGGGGATGATCGGCTACCTCCAGGCAAAGGAAAGGACTCCGAATGCTGCGATAGCGGTGACTGTCTGCTATCAATTTTGCAAAAAGCTTGACCATGCGCACAGTAAGCCAGTTCATCACATGCATACGGCCTATTCTGAGGAAGTTTACTTCGTAGGACGGTCGTGTCAGCGAAGTTGACAAAACATTTTCCACTTTCGTCATGGTCATTGCCGTTCTCCTTATCAGGTGCATCCCTTCTCTTAGATGATCTGGTCGCTGGGTGTGACTTACGTTTGATACTGAGGGGACGAGTTGGATGAGCAGTGGCTGTTGTGGTATATTTTGTCGCACGGTTAGTTTTATGGCCCAAAGAGAACACAAGTTGCCCAGGAGCTCTCCTCAATTTCGTCCTATCTGAATCAAGGTCTTGATGGGCCTCATCACCAATTGGAACCTGAATGCTGAGCTCAGGTTGATTGTTGTTGCCTGAAAAATGAGACACCTGAGCTCTATTTGAGCTACGACCAGGTACTCCTTCGGGGTTTGAAAACTCGAGCGGAGGAAGAGCAGGGAGAGCGCGATTAAGATCAACGTTGCCTAGTTTATTTTGGGAATCCGTGAGCGTGAACCGAGGAATTGTGATATTGAGCGCAAGGTGGTTGAGTTCTTCTGATCTTGACTTAAAGAATCCAGTGTCCGAATCAGTGTCGATTGCAGATATGAAATAGCGGCCGCGAGCCTTCCGCGGGGTAGGTGGTTCTGCTCTTGATGGGTAAATCTCGTTCGAGCAGGAAGGTGTGATGTATTTCCCAGAGGCACGTCGCTGCAGGACACTGTCTAGGGCTTTCTTCGCCTTGTCAGCCGTTTTTCGCGCACGTCGGTCCATTTCATGCTCGCTGATTTCGTCTTCAGCAACCTGCCTGGCGCGATAGTTTACTAGTAAGTGATAAATGCCTTTCTGCCAATTCTTGTCTCCATTCAAGAGACTCTTGATGAGATCTTCATCCGAAGCACCATGCCATAAAGTCCGTAAGTTTGCGAAGATGTCTGGATCAATAGCTGACTTGCTCTTCAGGGGGTATGCAATTCTACTGAGTTCAGGGACATTAGATTGAGGAGTATCATCGGTGTAGAGTTTGAAAAACGGATGTGCAAAAATCTCAGCCATAGTTATCCTTTTTCTCGCATTAACGACCAGCATCCGTTTGATGAGGTTTTGTGCAAGTGGGTCCACAAATGAAGGAATGGTAAATTTCCCTGCAATGACTTTGTCTAAGAGTTCCGGGAGATCATCGTCATCAAAGGGAAGTTGGGCCGTCAACATCGCATATAAAATGACACCACAGGACCAGATATCGGCTGCAGAACCAACGTAGGGATCTCCTTTGATAATTTCCGGAGCTGCATAATGAGGGCTTCCACAAGATGTTTTCATGAGGTCCGTCGTCCCTGAGGTGTTGATTTGCCAAGCAGCCATACCGAAGTCTGCGATCTTGATATTGAAGTTATGATCGAGCAATATGTTTTCCGGTTTTAAGTCGCGATGAGCTACGTTAAAGCGATGGAAGTAATCAACAGCACCAATTATTTGATGAAAGTACTTGAGAGTTTCGATGATGGAAAGCGGCCCATGTTTACAGAGGTGTTCGAATAGTTCACCGCCTTGGATGTACTCGAGAACCAAGTATAGATAGCCAGATGTCTCCCAGACGTCGTAGAGATGCATGATATTTGGATGATCGATGAGCTTCATGACCACAATTTCTCTCTCGACAGCCAGCTTTTCGCGTTCCACTTCTTCTGCAAGGCGGTTGAGGGAAACCCCAGAGGCTGCAAGGGAGGACTTGGATATGATCTTGATAGCTGCATATTGACCGGTCCTCGAGTGTCGTGCAATTCGTACATGCCCTCGAGACGATGTGAGTGTGTGTGCGTCAGGGTCTAAGGACAGGCGGAGTTTACCAGAACAACCTCGTCCGATGGTCCTGCCCACTTTCCAACGGCCAATCATCTTAGGGTCCTGATTCTTTTGTTGCAATGGGGGGAAGCTAGGCACCATGATAGAATATAGAAATGTAGGTCCGCTGAGGAATGAAGAAACGAAAGGGATCGGTAATAGAAAAAAATGAGAGTGAAGCTTCTAGGTTTTGTTGGGTCAGCCGCCGAAAGACGACGACAAACCTTCGTCACGCCTCAAAATACGCATCTCACGTGAACACGAACGACACATTGAATCCTCTACATTTCATTCCAATAAAAACTCTTTTTTTTGGTTTCTCCAGTTCCAGATATGTCGGAATCGCGGCCTCCAGCACCTTCGATGCATCAGCGCCAAGAATTAATAGTTCCTCCACCCCCTCAGAATGTTGATAGTGCCCCTTTTGCCGTTTTAGTCAGTCTATTTGAGAAATTGTCAACGGAGAGAAAGCAAGACAGACGAAAAAGACTGATTGATTCTTGGTTTACTGTATGTTGAGCTGTATGCCATTTGAGTGCCGTCTCTCCTGACGCTCCCCCGCGCCCCTCGGTAGCATTGGAGACAAGAGAAAGGATATGATTTGTACCCTGTTCTACGACTTCTACTGCCCCAGGTAGTCCTTTTTATATAGGAAACAGCCATGTCTATCCATCAGCTAATGAGTCCGTGGGGTCAACTTCACACACACAGAAAGACCGGGAGCGTGCGGTATATGGATTGAAAGAAAAGAATCTTGCAAAGATCTACATCAAGCTCATCCCTCTTGGCATGAGAGATCCAGATGCCATTCGTCTGTTGAACTGGAAGAAGCCAATTGAACGGGAGGTACGACGCTTTTTGATCCGAATTCTAGTATTATCTTATCTAAAAGAGAGAACATTTCCTTACAGAAAGCGTCTGGTGACTTCCATGCTGTCCTTTACGAAGTCGTTAGCAAGCGATCCTCGGTCATCGAAGGCTCATTATCTGTTGAGGATCTCAATGACATTCTAGACGAGCTGGTACAGAATATCGGTAAACAGTACGTCTGCAGCGCTTTTTTGCTGTTGAGCTTGCTGAACAGGCTGTAAGAGATGTCCAGTCGAAGATTCTTCAACGGGTTTACAACAGAGCCACAGCGCAGGAACAGCGTTGGATTAGTCGCGTCATTTTGAAGGGTAATCTGCTGTCCACCTTCTTATCCCATCGCTCTTCATGTTGATCAACGAGTTTTTTTTTAAAGACATGCAAATCTCGGTGAAAGAAACCACTATTTTTTCTGTATTCCATCCAGATGCCCAGGACTTGTTCAATACTTGTTCAGACCTCAAAAAAGTAGCCTGGGAGCTGTGGGATCCATCTTTCAGGTTGAACTCTGAGGTAAAGTCTGCTTTCGACCCTTCCCAGTTTCATGAGGCTCAAAAAAAAACAATCAGGGCAAAGCAATACAGCTCCTTCATGTCTTCGCTCCCATGTTGTGTAAGCGACCGACAAGGAAACTAGAAGATACAGTTCGAGAAATGGGCGGATCTGACTTTTATATCGAAGAGAAGCTCGATGGAGAACGAATGCAACTACATAAACGTGGAGACGAGTACTTTTATGGTTCCAGGCCAGTCCAAAAGGTATTTTTGGTCTCGTCCATATCTGACACAAAGCAGGAAGGGCAAAGATTATACATATCTTTATGGAAAACACGCTGGAACCGGCAGTTTGACTCCGCACATTGACAAGGCCTTTGACAGTCGTGTTGATGAGTGAGTTTTCTCTCGTCTTCCTCATCCCTCAATGTCAATGTCGACTAGTATCATCCTTGATGGAGAAATGCTTGTTTGGGACCCCGTTACGGAACGTAATCTCCCATTTGGAACACTCAAAACAGCTGCGCTAGGTCATTTGGGATTTTTTTACTCATTGCTTCGATTTGAAACCTGATTTCTTTGGACATCATTTCAGAAAAAGACAAATCCAGGGCGAAACTCAATCCTCGACCCTGTTGTATGCCTTTTTTTTTTGATTGAATTCTCGAGCTTTTTATTTTAATACTTTATCGCTCTAGTCAAGGTTTTCGATCTGCTCTATCTCAATGGCCAGTCGTTGATCCACAGGTCACTGACGTTTCGTAAACGCAACCTTCAGCATTGTTTGAAGGAGATCAAGGGGCATATTGAGTACGTCATCGAATACAAAGGGAAAACTGTAAAGGATATCAGGGAACGGATGAACCAAGTTATGATTGCAAGAGGAGAAGGTCTGATCATCAAACATCCTCTTTCAAAGTATGTACTCAATGGAAGGAATATGGATTGGGTCAAGGTTAGGCCCTGTTCTTCACATTTGTGTGTATGTGAAAGATTGGTGATATTAATTTTTTTTTCACTCTAGGTGAAGCCAGAGTATTTGGTACATGACAGCCTTCCTTCCACGCCGATCAAAATTCTGATGAGAATCTCCCAGGATAACATGGGTGAAACGGTCGACGTTCTTGTTGTAGGTGAGTGTGTGAGAGAGTCTGTATGTGTATGCGCGTGTGTTTCATTAGTTTGCCGATACTTTATCCATTTTGTGCAAATTGACAGCTGGGAACTATGGCAGTAGAAAACGTGGAGGAGGTGTATCAACTCTCATTTGCGCTATTTTTGATGACCGCCGAGAAGACGAGGATGATGATGAACCCAAGTAAGAGGGTGTCTCTTTTCTGTGTTCATTTGATGTTTTATTTATCACATTTGGTTTTGCTAGATATAGTACATTTGTTCGCATTGGCACCGGATTATCGTATGCCGATTATATCTGGGTGCGGGACAAACCTTGGAAGGCATGGAATGCACAGCAACAGCCCTCGTTCCTCCTGACCGCAAATCGTTCCCAAGAGGACAAGGGGGATGTATACTTAGAACCTGAGGCGTGAGTTATCGTCTAAACTGGGTGAAAGGAGAAGAAACTGATGCAGACAAGTTCATTTATCCTCAAGGTCAAAGCGGCTGAAATTGTTCCATCGGGTTTTTCAGTTACTTTCTTCCTTGAGGTCTCATTGACTGATATTTTGGTTTCTCCCCCTCCGACTCAGATCAATATCACTTGGGATTCACAATGCGATTTCCTCGAGCTGTGGCAATTAGGGATGATCTCACAGCTGCAGACTGCATGACGGCTTCAGGTATGTGAATCTTTGTGTGTGGTAAGCTCCTGAAGTAGGTGCCAAGATTGATTTACAGCTGTCTTGGAGAGCTTAAAGACGGAAAGAAAAAGGAAATTGGACAGCGACATCGCGTATGTTCATGTTTCGCTAATCTTAATGAATGACGTTGCTGAAAGAGATCTCATCATCATCAAAGAGGGTCCAAGAAGAAACGTAAAGCAGATAACAAGGTTTGTGAAGGGACATATAGCCAAAAGGACACAGACTGCTGAGAGCTCCGTTTGATAGGCCACGGTGCTGCCTCAATATTCGGGGCCAAGTATGAAAGACGTGTCGGTAGAATCCGATATCTTTGAGGGAATGAAGTTTGGTGTGTTACTAACTCAAAACGACTTTCAAAAAAACCCCGAAAATAACTATGGAGCGAATGTAGTCGTGGTGTCTGACCCCAAGGCTCGGACGGGTGACCGAGATCGTCAAGATCTGATGAAACAGTTGAGTACCTTTAAACTGATGGGTGATTATTAGTTGAGATGTGAAACATAGAATCTATATGCATGGAGGAACGTGTGCACAGATTGCTAAACCCGATATGCTGGTGGTTTATGGTGGAACTGTTACCCGTAAGTTGTTGTTGATGATCTATCTTCGATAAACTCATGGATGGATGTATAAGCATACGATGTGAAATTGATTATGAATAAGGACGTGAACGACGTGATCAAGCCTGCGTGGATCAAGAGATCGATCACGCTTGGGAAGACAGCACCGTTTTATCATAAGTTAGTTTGTCTGTGTGAACTGGATGGGTGAGGGATTGATGTGATTGTATAGATATTTCTTCCATGCGACATCAGGGCGTAAGAAAGAACCTGATTACGATGAGGGTGGGGACGAGGATGTGACGGGTGAAGGAGAGATGGCAGAATGGTTTGAGGGTGGAAATATGGAGGTGTCTGAGACGGAAAGTGATCATGAATCGGAAGATGTGAAGAGGGAGGAGACGTCGGAGGAGGGAGGAGGAGGAGAAGAAGAAGGAGGAGAAGAAGACAAAGAAGAAGAAGACGGTGATGGTGTGAAAATGGGAGAAAGTGAGGAAGCGAGGGAGTACGATGAAAATTTGATATTCAGACACCTGTAAGTGACGGTGGAGTTGTTGTTCTAGAGGGTTGATCAAGAAACAGATGTTTTTACCTTGATACGGCTGAGAATGCTCGTCGAAACGGGATGGAGGTGAAGAGGGAAAGGGAAGAGGAGATTACGGCAAGGTAAGCAAGACCCAGCTGAGTGGATGTGGACTGAGAAAAGAGACAGGTTTGAGAAGATCAGGGAGCTGATTGAGGGACAAGGGGGGAGGATAGTGGGACTTGAGGAGGGCAAGCTGACACACATTGTAGTGGATAGGCGAGACAGTACGCGGAGGATGGAGCTAATGGAGGCGAGCTGCCGGTAAGCAGGCGGTTGGGGCGTGGTTGTCTCTGACTGACGTGGGTGGTGCAGACGGAAGCGGCGTCATATTGTGATGAGTGAGTGGATTGAGACGTGTGCTGTGGAGCAGAGCCTGGTGGACGAGGAAGGTGAGTGGCGGGCCAATTTATTCGGGGACAGGGAGGCAGGTGCTGATGATAGGTAGAATTTGTGGTGTAAGAATAGACACGAGTGAGAAAAATGATCCGCAGACGCGCTGATTTTCCCAGGGCGGCTCTATGTCAGACTCGCCCATTTCGCAATTGTTGCACACGCTTGGGCTGTCCCGCGAGGAGCTCGGCCGCCACAGCGACCAGATGCGTCGTTTTTTGACAAACACAAATGCTGACAATAATCCCAGGCACGACTCCATGGACATCGTCGTCGAACGCCAGCGCCGTCTCTCCCGACGCGACCGCAAATCGAGATCCCACCGACAGCGACCCTCTCTCGACGCCTTCATGCTGTCCCGTGACCTTCAGTCCCCCGACAACCTCCCGTCCCCTCCAAAAACCCCTATAAAGTTCGTCCACCCCTCCTCCCCCCCTCTTTCCCCCCCCTCATCTCCCCTTCCTCCCATCAATCTCGTCTCCTCCCCGGGCCCCGCCCTCCCCCTTCCCTCAGAGGATGACTACGACAAGCTTCCCTACTCCCTGCCCCCAGGCCCCTACTCCACAAACAAGCCCGACCTCTCCTACGCCGCCCTCGTCGGCCAGGCCATCCTCTCGTCCCCAGAACACCGTCTCACTCTTCAGGAAATCTACGACTGGATCACTATTGTCTATCCCCATTTCAAGCGTGGTGAGACAACCTGGATGAACAGCATCCGCCATGTCCTCAGCACCACCGTCTGTTTTCGCAAGGTTCCCAGGGACCGCTTGATCGGTCGAGCTCAGTGGGCCATATGGGACGACGACCTCGCTTGCTTCAAAGGCGGCAATTTCAGGAAGCACCTTTGCAAGGACTACATGAATCAGGTCTCCGTAAAGGACAAGCTTCCCAAGGGCAAGGCCCGCGTCCGCAAGAGACCCGATCTCGATGATCGTGATTCCCGCAAATCCAAACGTTCTCGAAAGGATTCTCTGTCTTCTCCACTCCTTCCATCGGCAGCCACTGCCTCCTCGTCATCATCTACCACCTTTGCTCCCCTTTTCCCTCCTACCCGTCCCACCCCCCAACACCTCCCCTACTATCAGAGTTGCATCAACAATCACGCTCTTCCAGCTGAAATTATTTTTCCTCCTCTTCCACCAGCTTCAGCCTTTACTCGTGTTCTCTATCACCGCAATGAGCCATCCTCCGCCACTAGTTCTGCTTCTTCCGCCAGAGCAACTTCTCCCCCTCAGACTCTCCCCAGCTTTTCTTCTAGCACACCTACTTCTTCTGCTTCCTCCGTTCCAGGCCTTACTCCAAATCGCCGATCTTCCAGTTCCCCCTCCATGCCTGCCACCAGCGACATGGACTTGGAGGCAAATCCCATCTACTCCATCACCGAGTCTGACCCTCATCTCGACGACCAGGATGCGCGTCCCTTGTCCCCTACAGCCAGTACCATTTTGAAACCTGTTCGCTTCTGGGGCGGTCAGCCCAATCCCACCGCCCTCCAGCCCAGCATCCACTTACTGAGCAGCAAACACGTCATTTCAGAAGATGAAGATGATCTGCTCAAATGCAAAGCCGACAGCCAGCGTCAGAATTCCCTCATCCAGGTATACTTCTCTTCTGCAACTTGTTGACGTTTAGTTCTAATTTCCGTCCAGGGTATGTCACCACTTCTTGTACCTCCAACCTCCCCTGCCCTTGAGAAAAGATCAAAAGCCGCTTTAATGTTACTTGACCCGCAAGTCTGTCCCACAACGCCCACCCCTTGTACTCCTCCCAGTCGACACCTCCAGTTCTCACCCGTCCGTACTCCTCTTTCACACAAGGGCCTGCACATGAGTCCAAATGCCAGCTTAGCTTATTACAAGTCTCATCTTGATCCTCCTCCCACTATACCTTTTGGAGATGTAGATGATGACCACGACCTTTTGAAAACGCCTCGTAGGCGCAAAGACAGTAACCAAGGCAATCCTGTGACTCCAAGGAAGCTGTTCAGTTCAAGCATGGTGGACTCACCCTTTCGTACTCCCAACGGATTCGGGTCTTCCCCATTCAGTCGAACGCCTCATGCAAAACCTGTTCTCGATCCTCAGGATCCACGAACCCTACTTGATGATGAACTTCAAAGAATGGGAACCCTTTCAGATAGTCCGGGAGGTTTGTTTGGAAAAAGCAGGAGTTCGTTGTTGTATGATAGTCCTGGTGGACTGGATTTACCTGGAAAGTATAGGAGCTGGTGGTAGTTTTTTTGTACTGACTTGATCTTTTGATTTTTGATTTTTGACTGTTACCGTAATGACATTCATGAAATTGTCCGTGTGCCATTTATCGGTGTCATCTTTGTACCCTATCTCTTTAGATATTGCAAGCCTGACCGATTTTGGGCAATGACTGAAGAATGACTGAAGATTGTATTTTGTATTTTGAGATCATTTTGTAGTTACAGAACGTAGTTTCTCTACCAATTAATTTTCCTTTTCCTTTTTGTAAAAAAGAACATCAGTAAACGATGCTTGAAGACGTGGTCAAGAGAAGAAAGGAATCAGCTGGCTGTTCTTAGTTTTTTTTACACATCTCCCCATTCCCCTTGAAAAGGGTCGGATGTGTGGTAATAGATTGATTCATCTTGGAATTAAACGTGAAAAATGTACTTACTCATTATCAATACCAGACATTGAGATGATCTGGAAAAGATAGAGTTAGCAGAGAACACACAAAAGTCGTGAGATGGGGGGTGGGTTCAGAGGTGCAAAGGTGTTTGGCTATTTTGCTCTGCCGATCGTCATGGTTCTTTGAACTACGACTGGGGCGGCGAGAAAACATCTTTTTTCGAAAATGAAGAGCAAATGACTCACAAATTACGAGAGAGAGAGAAACCCACAAGGAGGCGTAACAAAAAATTGATCCTTATAGGGAATGCGTGGGAATGTTGCTTGGTCATCCCAAGCTTTTAGCTAATCATCTTTCAAAGCATTTGCTCCCTTGAGGCGCTCAACTTCCATCACACACACCACCACAATGGCCTCCTCAAATGAACCAAGGCTCCTTGACTCTTTTTCAGTACCTAAAGAGGTACTTGATGAGTTCGCTGAAATGGCAGAAGAGGAAAACATCGATCCTTTCGCCGAAACTGCGAAAACACGACAAATAGCAGCGCGACAAAATGACTATCATCATCGTAGATTTAATCGTGTCGCTGTTGATAGTGCAGATGCATTTGCTTCCACAGAGGGAGAAGAAGTTGAAGGAGGATATAAAGATGCTATGAGGCTGTCGCGATTGGAACAGGAGGAACAGCGGGTGTACAGAGCCATTCAGGATAAGGAGAGAAAAGAGCGAGAAGAGGGTGGGCTGAAGATCGATTTGGACAAGACACCTCCTGCAAGCGAAATTCTCGATGTCGCAGCCGAGTTGGCTGCGGCAAGGGATTTGGCGATGGCGAGACAGCAGCAGCAGCATGATTCAGCAGTGGGTACAAAGAGGAAGAGAAAATGGGATATGGAGGTTACGGATGAAAATAAAGATCCCAATCAACGCGACACAGGTGAGTGGTCCAAGGAAGCCTTGGAGGCCTCTGCACCAAAGAAACGTCGCTCCAGATGGGACGCTGAGCCTAGCGACGCTATGCCTGTACAAGTCGCTGAGGCACCCTCGAAGAGGTCGCGGTGGGATCAAACACCTGTTGTTCAGGATGTCCCTATGGCTCCAATCATCATGAATGCGCCTGGAATCAACCATGACGACAAGCATAATCGATACCTTACAGATGAGGAGCTGGATGCTTTACTTCCGGAAAAAGGATACAGTATTGTGACTCCTCCACCAGGTTACGCACCTGCTATCAACCCCAGGAAATTTATGCCCACCACTGTCACCGAAGTTGGTGGATTCCAAATTCAGGAAAGCTCGGATGCAGCTGCGCAAGCTGCTGCTGCTGGTTTGGCGCCTGAACTTCCCACTGAGATCCCGGGTGTTGGAAATCTGGCTTTCTTTAAACCAGAAGACGCACAATATTTTGCTAAAATTTTGAAGGAGGAAGATGAGACGGAATTGTCAGTTGATGAGATGAAGGAGAGGAAGATTATGCGACTGCTTCTCAAGATCAAGAACGGCACACCCCCGGTTCGTAAAACTGCCCTTCGTCAAATCACAGACAAGGCTCGTGAATTTGGTGCTGGTCCATTGTTTGACAAAATTCTTCCACTTCTTATGGAGCGCACCCTCGAGGATCAGGAACGACATTTACTTGTCAAAGTCATTGATCGTGTGTTGTACAAGTTGGACGATCTCGTTCGTCCTTACGTACACAAGATTTTGGTCGTTATTGAACCTCTCCTCATTGACGAGGATTATTATGCTCGTGTTGAGGGTCGTGAAATTATCTCTAATCTATCGAAAGCAGCTGGTCTCGCTCACATGATCTCCACCATGCGTCCTGACATCGACCATGCTGACGAATACGTGCGTAATACGACTGCCCGAGCCTTTTCAGTTGTTGCATCAGCATTGGGCATTCCCTCTCTCCTCCCCTTCCTCAAAGCTGTCTGTCGATCCAAGAAGTCATGGCAGGCTCGTCACACTGGCATTCGTATCGTCCAACAAATTGCTATCATGATGGGTTGTGCCGTTCTTCCTCACCTTCGTAATCTCGTTGATTGTATCGCTCACGGTTTAACGGACGAACAGCAAAAGGTCAGGACGATGACGGCATTGGGTCTCGCTGCTTTGGCTGAGGCAGCTGCACCCTATGGTATTGAGTCGTTTGATAATGTGTTGAAGCCGCTGTGGCTTGGTATTCGTCTTCACCGTGGCAAGGGTCTTGCTGCATTTTTGAAGGCTATCGGCTTCATTATTCCTCTAATGGACCCTGAATACGCATCATATTACACCAAGGAAGTCACGGTGATCCTTATTCGAGAATTCCAGACCTCAGATGAGGAGATGAAGAAGATTGTCCTCAAGGTTGTCAAGCAGTGTGCTGCGACTGAGGGTGTTACGCCCACGTATATCAAACAAGACATTCTTCCCGACTTCTTCAAAGCATTCTGGGTTCGTCGGATGGCGCTTGATCGCCGTAATTACCGCCAGGTTGTTGAAACTACAGTTGAGCTCGCACAAAAGGCCGGAGTTTCGGAGATCGTGGGTCGCATTGTGAATGACTTGAAGGATGAGTCGGAACCCTATAGGAAGATGGTCATGGAGACAATCACGAAGGTTGTCGCTACTCTGGGTGCTTCTGACATTGATGAACGTTTAGAGGTTCGACTCGTCGACGGGATCATCTATTCTTTCCAAGAACAAACGACAGAAGATCAAGTCATGCTCGATGGCTTTGGAACTGTCGTCAATGCCCTTGGTATTCGCGTCAAACCTTATCTCACCCAAATTGTTTCCACGATTCTTTGGCGACTGAACAACAAGAGCGCAAAGGTTCGTCAGCAGGCTGCTGACTTGACTAGCCGTCTTGCTGTTGTTATCAAGCAGTGCGGTGAAGATCAGCTGTTGAACAAGCTAGGTCTCGTATTGTTTGAACAGTTGGGTGAAGAGTATCCCGATACATTGGGCAGTATCATCGCTGCAGTGGGTGCTATTGCTAATGTGGTTGGGATGACTCAGATGAATCCTCCTGTGAAAGATCTCCGTAAGTCCATCATCAATGTATTTCAAAAATTGCTAATTTGGAATTGGTGCCTTAGTTCCTCGTATGACACCCATCTTGCGGAACAGGCACGAGAAAGTGCAGGAAGCGTCTATCAACTTGATTGGACGTATCGCTGATCGTGGCGCTGAGTTTGTGCCTGCTCGTGAATGGATGCGTATTTGTTTTGAGTTGCTTGATCTTCTCAAAGCGCACAAAAAAGGCATTCGTCGGGCTGCTGTCAACTCCTTTGGTTACATTGCCAAGAGTTTGGGTCCTCAGGACGTTCTGTCCGTTCTTTTGACTAACCTTCGGGTGCAGGAGCGTCAGTCTCGTGTGTGTAGTACTGTTGCTATTGCTATTGTTGCAGAAACTTGCGGACGTGAGTGTTTAATATTTCTGCTTATAAGAAGCTCATCGTTTCTGATTCATCTAGCATTTACATGTATTCCGGCAATTCTGAATGAGTATCGTACAGCCGAACTGAACGTTCGCACGGGTTGTCTGAAAGCTCTCTCTTTCGTCTTCGAATATGTCGGTCCACAATCTGCCTATTATGCTGATTCCGTGGTGACGATGCTGGAAGATGCCTTGACCGATCGTGATCTCGTCCATCGACAGACGGCAAGTACCATCGTGAAGCATCTCGCACTTGGCGTGGCAGGACTTGGTTGTGAAGATTCGATGCTTCACTTGATGAACCTTGTATGGCCTAATTGTTTCGAGACGTCACCTCACGTCATCGGTGCCGTCATGGAAGCTATTGAAGCGATGCGCGTCACACTAGGACCTGGTATTTTACTGAGTTACACGTTACAAGGATTGTTTCATCCTGCACGTAAAGTCAGAGAAGTGTATTGGCGAGTCTATAATGCGCTGTACTTGGGCGCTTCGGATGCACTTGTGCCGTTTTATCCTGACCTTGGAGAGTTGAGCGAAGGACAAAATGTGTACGATAGACATGCTTTGCAGGTTTTCATCTAACGTTATTGACCGCCTCTTTTACGTGTGTGTTTTTGGTAAACGTACGCTTCAAATACTGCCTAATCGTGTATTTTTGTTACCAGCGAAGTATAGGCCCTCTGCAAATGATCTACGTATATGATGGTGATAAACAATGGTTGGATGATAGTTTGAAAAGAAAAAAAAGGTCAAAAAATGGGTAATATCCAGTGGTGGGGATTACCCCACACACAACAAACGCATTACGAATAATCACCCGTCAATCCTGCAGGAAAACCCGAAAAGTCGACTTGATCCTGAATGGTTTGTCCAGCAATAGTATAACTGACGCGTAGTCGTAATCGTATGGCGCTCTGTGAAAAATATGAATAAGTATCAAAATAAACTCTCAACAAACAAAAGAGAAATGACTGACACCAACGGGTGCTGTAATCCGCATTTGCTGAGTCTCTGTCGCTCCAGGTCCTACACTCGTATTCGACATGGGAAGCATTTGCAACTGTTGTGACTATTCATCAAATCATCAATAATTCCCTTGCTGTTCTGGACAATAAAGGAAAAAATGGACAAACCTTGGGTACGGCAGCCTGAAAATTAATCCCACTAGCACCTGATGAATTTTGCACGGTGAATTTGACCAATATCATGACAATGCCAGGCTTCGCAGCCGAAGTCTGAGGAGTCAACGTGATCTTCAGGTCATTCTTCTCGTAGGCAGTGTAAGCTGTTAATCGTGGTGCTGTTTTTGCTACAGCAGCAGCAAGAGGGGCAGGAGAGGTAGCAGTAGATGAAGAAGGAATAGGTAGTGATTGCACTGAAGACGAGGAATGGGTTGATGAGGAATTTGACATGAGTGAAGACAACGGATTTGTGACAGGAGGAGGAGATGTGGTGAACGACGACAAAGGAGCCGGGGATGATGCTAGGTTCGTAGAACCAAATAAATCAAGGATATCATCTATTGTTGATTGTCGTTGCTGCTGTTGGGTGACTGGTGAAGTCGTCAGCGGCGAAGACCCAAAGATTTCTGCTAAAAGATCTTGATTCGACTGTGCTAGTGCTGTGGGCTGACCATTTGTCGTTGGTGCACCACTACCTAATGAAATAATGTCATCCCCACCCATGAGATCGCCCTCAGCCGTCGTTGATCCCACAGGCTTATTCTCGCTTACTGTAACGTCACATCTGAATCAACAAAGCTTCTCTCTGAGAGGAAAGTGCAACGCACCGGTACCCATGATAGTGGTCTTCAATTCCGGTGGAGGCATTCTCTCTAACACACCCTCTCTAAGATCTCCCAGATTGAACAAGCTGACAAACTCTACTGCACGCTGTTGTAGCTCCAGCTCAAGAGCAGTAGTATATTGGGCCAAGATTGCAGCAATACGATCTTGTTCAGCGGAAGATGTGGTAGTGCGAGACGAAATTTTAGTGATAGCCGCCAGAACAAACTGACGAGTGAGGTAATTGGCATAGGGAGAGTCAAGGATGGAAACAAGGAGGTCAACAACTTCTTTGTCTGTAATCTGACAAGCATTTAGATCATAATGGCGAAGCAAAGCTACATCTGGCTTACCCTGAGAGACTGGTCTTCATCTGAGATGACACCATTCTCGAGTAAGACTTCGCTATATTCACCGATCACCCATGTCGCTGCCAATGTGAGGGACTCTTGAGAAATATCGGCCTTCAAAGCCAAGTACAGCTTTGACGCGGTATACGCTTGAAGCTCAGGTGTGTGAGCTACAAGGCGAATAAAAGCTGAAAGTATTTCCTCTCGCACAAAATTGCCAGCCTGGAAGAAGAATCAGCGCGAAATTATCATGGTCTGTAATCGACATTGCCGACCAATTTTAGTACTCGTAACACAGTATCGATGTGCCAACGCTTGTTGGGCGCAAAACGTTCAGCAGCCAAACATATCTGTGCTGTCATGCCGAGTTTGAACTCGTCGTCTGCAACTTCTAAGAAAGCAAGCAACTCTCGAATCAGATAACGAACATTCTTCTCATCAATCAGAACATATGATAATTCCAAGGCACGTCGGCGAATTGAAATGTCGCCATCTCGTAGACAGTCGAGGATGATGTTTCGGTGACGTTGCACTGCATTTGTGTCCATTGACACCACCTTGTTAAGGGTATTTAGGGCAACATAACTATGATCTTCATGAACGAAACATAATCTGGTCGTGCCTTTCTACGTACCGGATATTATTGTCTCGATTGCTCAAAAATTTTCCAAGAATATTGATGGCCATAACCCGAAGTCCAGTATCGGCCTCAATTTCTAAAACTGTAAGCACTGTCTCATATAATATCGAGTTTCCAACGTTCTTAGCGGAGTCGGTGTTGGTTGCAACCTGAGTAAACGTTTAAAAAACAGCTGATATGACATAAACCTAAACTTGCCTGTGCCAAAATGTCATTCATAGTCTCGCTAGCTTGAGGGTCGCCTTTGCCTAATATACGAAGCAAACGGAGAACCTTGACTTGCAAAAAGGGATCGGTGATTCCAGAAACGTCGTGCTCCGGACTATAACCCGTGGTAACGAGAGATTTAAGATTTCTAACCAGCAGAGGGACTGCCTAAGAATAGTGATAAGGCGGGTTCAGCTCGCCAATGGAGGGACAAATCAAACCAGAAAGAACACAGACATTTCGGAACTCGGCGAGGAGCTCGATTTTAACTTGAATCATTTCTGATACAAGCGTTATCGTAGTCAACAAAACACCGTGGTTGCGATCTGTCAGGAGATTTTTGGCCTTGTTCACAAAGTGGTCGGCAAGATCCGGGACTTTTTTAATCACTCTGAGAGCACACAATGCAGCCTATCGATCGCGTATGAATGCATGGTTGTTGAACAACGTAGTATACAACAGACCTTCTTCCGAATGTATGTATTTCCCGAACCCAAGAGCTTCTCGACTTCATTGGCAAGATCGCGCGACATTTCTTCGGAAGCGATATTGGCAAAAGTGCACAACGCCAGTCCAACTGCATACAGATTCGAATGGTTCATGTCACTGTAGGAGATAAAAAGAATAAGCGCGGTCAGAGCAAAAGACACCCAAACATACTTCTTGAGCGAATTCGTGACCAACGTCAGAACTTCCTGATTCTCGTCCAACAGCAGCATAATTCCAAGATATCCCAATCGCTTATCAGAGAACCGCGGACTTGCTACGAGCTTTAGACATTCAATTTGACCGAAGTGGGCAGGAGAGCCCAACATATGGATATAGAGAAGTTTGGCAACATTGTTGTATCGATAAGACGAGTCCTCTTCCCTGAAAGAGGCACGGATTGCAGCAGACTCCTGTTGTACGAGTGCGCGTTCATCTGCAACTGTCTATTGGGCAGAAATGAGCAGACATCAGACTGGAGTAGGGCGAACGGGCCTTGCATGCTCGGATGCCCTTTATGAGTGCTAAGAGAAAAGTCGGTCACCATTTCCTAGAATTTTTTCTAACCATACGCACCTTTCAGATTGTGGTATGGCATCGATGGCTCAACAGTGAATAGTGACAAGATATCACACGAAACAAAACCTGTCACTGTTCCTGATGTGGAAGTCTTTTCACCCTCCCCAGTATATTCAGCACCCCAGTAGCTGGGAAACCATCACCCATTGCCGTTGCTTCGAGTGCACGGTGAGACTCGTCGACCCTGCCTCATTCTTAATCATGTCCAGCGACTTAAGATGATGATCAACAAAAGAACTTTGGAATAACACATCCTATTGTACTCCATAAAGCATTATGATATCAAATAGGTATCAATTCCATGCTGAACTCTATGATACTCGCCAAAAAAAGGTTTGACGATCATGGCATATGACCAACAAAAGAAAAGAAATCATTTATAATGATACGAAACATAATGCAAAACATAGATGTCACGGCGAAGGAGGCACCTTTGAGATCTCGCTTTCACTTCTGTAGGTGAAGCCAATCACACCCTTATTCGCTTTGGAAGTGGTCACATCAACATTGACATCCTCCTCAGCATAATTGAGCCCCTACCAGTCTGCGGCTAGCCCTCGCACCTAGTGCTGAAATTCGTTTATGTGGTTCGTACACTTCCCAAGCAGATTGAGCGTGTCAGCACTTGCTGCAGTGAACAGATCGCGCATCGGTGGTTTAGGGAATTGTCCCACTGACACATAGTCTGGAACTCCTGGAAAAGACAGGTGCTCGAAGTGTGACAACACTGGGCGGAACGGGAAAGAGCAACTATTTGAGATGTATTTATGCCCCGAAATATTTGAGTCCAATCATGTCCAGAGGGTGTGTAATTACAATTCTACATGACCTACAATGCTGGAAGATGTGCTACTAGACGCAGATAAGTCGCCTGGAGGGTGCAAGGTCAACGTCGTCTGAGCTGCTACAATGATACTTGGTGTTGCACTGGAAATGCAGCTTGTTGCCGGAATGATAGACGTACTCGAAGACGCCACCGCAGTCTTCAAACTAGCCGTTTGCTTGCTTCTGATATCTGGAAGAGGGATGAATCTAGTCCACCAAAGGGCAATCCGAAGTCCACGGTCGATGAAGCGTTGTTTTAAAATAAAGAGGACGACAAGAATGAAGAACATAAAGGCAGACAGGATGACCATGCGATCCAACCAGTCTGTGTTTTCCAGAGCGGTGATGAGCTGCTTGGAAGTGAGCAGGAGATGATCCAAGGAATCGTGTGTTTGAGATGTTGCTCGCAACGTGGCTGACGATTCATCTGATGTGGCTGGTGAGCAAAAGGTCGATGAGAAAATGGGTGGCTACCTAGCATCTGGGTAGTCAAGACTGAGCGCTCCAGCTCGCCCTGCATGAGGGATATTGTGCGACGGAGGGCGTCAGTAACGTCGTCGTTTGCCTTGGCGAGTGCATCGTCGTTGCTTTGTATCGACGTCAGACCAGGCCAGCGTATGGGTTGAAATTGCCTACGATCTTGTTTCTGATTTTTCTTTGACGACAGAAGAGGAAAAGAGCTCCTGGCGGATTGCCGTAGAATTTCTCAAGTCTATAGCTCTCTTGGAAAGCAGGAGAGCGGCACGGGTATCCCTTCTCAACCTGAACTTGCGACCTCAGGAGAAGTTGGGCACCAAGCAAGCAGGACCTACTGACAAAGGGAGTCTCGTAGTCCGTTGACGGTCGTCTCCAGCTGCAGTCTGGCCCTGTCGTCCTGCTCGTCTGCAACGGCGACAGCCAGCTGTTCGACAAGTCTGCCCGCACGGTCGAGGTCTTCTCTCAGCTCTGCAGCGAGTTGCTGTTGGTCGGCAAGAGAATGGTCACATCTGCTGAGACGTGGGATCTGAAAGCTGCGAACGTCGTGGAGGATGCGCCTGGCAGCGTCGACAGTATCGGACATGGACAAGTATGATTGGTGCGGGAAGAGCCGGCCTGCTTTTTTCTTTTCTTTTCTCTTTTTTTCTTTTTCTCCTTCTTGTCGCACCACTCCAATGGCTTCTCCCTCAGGCAAATGGGATGCAAGGTCCGCTTGTTTTTTCTTTTGTTCAGCTTATCCGCTCACATATACCTCTGCAGGAATCTGGGGCCTGTTCCCCACGATGCCAGCTACTACTCAAAATGCATGTTCGGTGGTGCCCTCGCTTGTGGCACCACCCATGCTGGCATTACCCCTCTTGACGTTGCAAAATGTAACATGCAGGTGTGTTGGCTCAGCTTCAGAGTTCCTTGTATACCTGGCTCAGTCCCATAGGTCAACCCTGCCAAATACAGCGCTCTTGGCGGTACTCTCAAGACCCTCATAGCTGAGGAGGGCTCCAATGGCATCTGGAAAGGCTTCGGTCCCACCTTTGTCGGCTACTCTTTTCAGGGTATGTTCAAGTACGGTCTCTACGAAGTCTTCAAGGATACGTACATGAACATGGCTGGTGAGGAGCTCTCAAACAAATACAAGCCTGCTATCTGGCTAGCTGGTTCTGCCTCTGCTGAGGTCGTCGCCGATATCGCCCTCTGTCCTCTCGAAATGACCAAGGTCAAAATCCAAACCAGTCCTACTGGTACTTTCCCCATCCCCTTCAGCGCTGCTCTCAAGGAGATGAGCAGGACCAAGGTTGAGACTCGGTTCCCCTTTGGCTCGCTCGTTCCCCTGTGGTCGCGTCAGGCAAGTCCAGGAATCTTTTTTCGTATGCAGTTCTTGACTTGAGATGGTCAATTACACTAGATCCCCTACACCATGGCCAAATTCTTCTTCTTTGAGAAGATCGTACAGCTCTTCTATACCCATGTCTTCCCAGAGCCCAAGGAAACCTACGGCAAGGGTACTCAACTTGGCGTCACCTTTGCCTCTGGTTACCTCGCTGGTGTTGTATGCGCTGTCGTCTCACACCCTGCCGATTCCCTTGTCTCTCAACTTGGCAAGTCTGCGAACAAGGGCAAGAGCCTCGGCACTATTGCAAAAGAAGTCGGTGTTGTCTCCCTTGCCACTAAAGGACTCGGTACTCGTGTCATCATGATTGGTCAGGATCTTCATTGTTAGTACCGGGAGAAAACAAACAGACTGATATCATCTATATCAGGTACCCTCACTGGCTTCCAATGGTGGATTTATGACACCTTCAAGGCTTCTATGGGCATGGGCACCACTGGCGGCAAATAGACGTTGTCTCCAATTCTGATACCTTGATGTCTGTGGTCTTCCTGTGATGACTTTTTGTGAACCGCTCCTAATTCTCGCTTGACCTCCTCCGAATATTGTATTAACTGCTTATTCCTCCTTATAAAAGCATCAGCATAGACTCTGGCTATCGTCATGATATACTACATGGAATGAAACCCAATATCCCCTTGAAAATTGAACACATCATTCTCCTGAGAGAGGTCATGGATAGAGTCCAGAGCGAATGAATAAGAGGACTGTTGTTGTGTTGCAGCGCAGGTTCACTGAAGATCCTGGTGCCCCAAGCATACCACAAAAAGTGGCTGCGAGTTCTTGTTTGCATGGCCAGAAGATTTATTGTGTTCATAATAATCATCAACCTTTCCGCACTCTTCTCAAGCATGGCCTCCATGATTCTCCGTTTCTCAAGATCAACAGATTGAACAAGTATACACTCAAATTAATGGACGGATTAAGTATCTTTTTTTTCTTACGAAACGACCTTCTCTACCCCAGGAGGAAGGATATAACCCCCATTTCGACGGATGTGATCAAATACCTCCATTTCCAAAATTGTCTTTTCATGAGACCATACCTCGCTCTTCCCCTTTCCATCTCTTACACACCGAGCAACCTCGTCAGCTTGAAAATGCAATCCTTCCCCGACGTAGTCAAGCATTCTTGTGTCTTCTCGAACTACCTTGTGAGCACTGTCATAATATTGCACAGTAAACTTTTTAGGACAAAAAATAGGCGGAGCAACCGTGATAGAACCGCGCTCATAACGGATCGTACACCCAAAGAGGGAGGTGAGGTTGATACTGGTTGATAAGATGGCTTGGGCGGAGGGGAAGGTGAGAGTAAATGACGTATTAGCATCAACGCCTGTGAGAGGCGTCTTGAGCATCGATGAAGAGATGGAAACTGGACGAGAATGAGCATTCGAAGGGTGTTCATAGATGGCCATGATCGCCTTGGAGACTCGTAGGTAAGGTGCTTTCATTCATGTATCATTTTTGGACTCACCCAAACAAGGGGATAGGGACCACTTTTGAAAGACAGTATAAGCTCAATCCTATACAATTTTTGTAGACAAATTAAGATGCTCACAGATCAAGAAGGCCACCGCCACCAAGATTTGGGTCGAGAATTCGATCTGTCAAAGGAAGTCCTTTTCGAAAATCATGAGTAGTTAGACTTGAAGCAAGAGGAAAGACATGCTGTCGACATCAAAGTTGACGGACAGATCGGCATGTAGCACAAGTGGGTTTCCAAGACTTCCCGATTCTGCTACCCGTTTGATTTCTGAGCTGATGGGCAAGAATCTCGTCCACATGGCCTCCATGATGAAAACGTTGTTCTCTTTTGCAGCCTGGAGAAGAGAACGAAACTCTGCAGCGTTACAAGTGGCAGGTTTCTCGACCAGGACATGTTTATGAGCCTTGATCGCAGCCAGTGAATTCTCATAATGGAATGGATGGGGGGTACCAATGTACACCACATCAACGTCCTAGGCATCTTTGTGTCATTGGGGAGCCCTCTGCAGAAGTATACATAGATCCACCTTGTCTGCGAAGACTTCGTCGTAGGAACCATAAGCCTTGATGCTTTTGTCGCCTCCGGCATGAGTGTTGATGAATTCCTGAGCTTTGGCTGCACTTCTAGAGCCTACAGCGACGGCCTTGTGAATGATATCTATGGTACCTCGGCTGTGATTTTTTTCAGCGTAAAACGAATCGATATCCAGGCCTGGGGAAGCTTACGTCTTTGGATCCAACAAGATATCCTACAAGGATAGCTATAGTCAATCCATAGAAATATGTGAAGTTGGCCACTCTACCTTGAGGAAGGCCGAGGCAATCTTTCCAGTGGAGATGATACCCCAGTTGGCTATATACAGTTGACTGGCCATCGTTTGACTGAACTGGGAAGAGATGAGATAGGATGATGGGATGATATGATTGTGAGGTTCTGGCGGAACAGCGGGCCGCTCTCATGATGATGACATTGCCACTCGCAACATCTCTGGCCACTCTGTTCGAACCCTCTCCCATTCTCTTTCTTGTGCTTGAACCACAGCTGTCCTCGCTCCTTGGATCCCAGCCGCTGCCATCCTATGCACGCCTTGTCGACCTTTCCCTGGACGTAATAGGGAATTGGGATATTTCATCCCAGTCCGAATTCATCTCTGGTCATCCAAGGATCGGCGAAAGTAGAAACTTGTCAAAGCTGAGTGCCCAGGAGCAAGGGGCCACTGCGATGGCCGATCCCACGCCGCCCGAGATATTAACGCGCTTGAGGCATCTGAATGCATGCTACGAAGCCCAATATCCTGGTCTGCGGTACATCACATTTGTCAACGGGAGAAGCAGGGCAGCCATTGCACAGGAGATGGAAGATGTGCTAGGAATTCAATATTCGCTTTTGCCGGACACTCCACCAGTAGATGGGTTCAAACTCAAGGCGTACGATCGATCCGACGAGAGATGGTTGTCGGAGCTGAAGAGGGCTGTCGACGACGTTGGAAAAATTACTAGGAGTAGATTGAGGACCTTGAGTGAACAGGTGGTAGAAAATTAGCATAAGGGTTTTTTTAAAGATTCCGAGAGCGTAGACTACAGGACATGAATACATCTGAATTGTGTCTTAAGTAGCTGCTCTTTCCCGTTCCGCTCTTTTCTGAGAACAGGTCAGGCAGCCGTCAAGGTCATCCAGTGTTGGTTGTCGCACCTCAAGCACTCGTCTTTTCCGTTCTTCATAATCTGGGGGCAGCTGCGCTCTCACCTGTTGTAGTATTTCTTCAATCATCTGCTCTTGGTCTGGCAGTATGTTCTGCATTGGATACCGTTGACGTGGTGGAGTTGGAGCTGGCTTGGGCCGAGGAGCAGAAGATGTCCTCCCGGATTCAGGCCGATATTGTGAACTAGGAACCAACGAGGCCTGTCTCCTCGTTACTTTGCGGCGTTCATATTCTGCCCTGAGGCCACTTGCCCAAGCTTCTCGATCTTGTCTCCGCTTCATTGACTCTTCTAGCAAAATATTTGGATCAAGCTTGTTGCCCCATGCATCATAAGCCTACCCACGTGTGCAGTACATGTTTGACTAGTCGGAAAAGGACACAAACCTTCCGCCTTTGTGGATCACCCAAAGTATCAAACGCATTGTGAATCTAGAACAGCGTCTGTTTTTTTTAACTTTTCACACACACAAACACACACGTACCAGATGAAATCGGGCTTCCGCAGCACGACGGCGGGCAGTGCTTGCACCAGGACTGAGCCTGTCTGGATGTGTTTCCAATGCCTTCTTCCGATATGCCTTGCGGACTGTCATCGAGTCAATTCCATGAACCCTGCAAATCATAAAGACGAGCTGACTTTCGTCGGCAGATGCAGATTTGGCAATTTCCAGGATTTCATACAACGATTGAAAGTAAGGCATTGGCTAGTCGTATAGGTCGTCAGACAGGAGGCTGAAGAGCATTTGAAAATCAAACGAAAATATCAAACACAGAGGGCGAAATTGGGTGGCGTACCTGTTATTGAACACGTGCATGGCCCCTGTTGATTGAATCTTGACAGCGGCCATGGACGCTGTTGAGAAAGCCAACGCAGCTCGTCAGAAACAATGGCAGGAACCTTCCTTGTGTTTTCTCTTTTTATCTGACAACTCTGTTCTGCTAGGATCAAGGATAGGAAGGTGGGTGAGGGCACCTATGCTGTTGTATACCAAGGTCGGCATCTCAATGCTCTCGGCATGGATCCCTCAGAGAGCTTGAGATTGTCCAGGACGAGAGGGATCGAGCGGACGCAAGGTTGCTATCAAGAAAATCAAAGTGGGACAGTTCAAGGACGGATTAGACATGTCTGCGATCCGCGAGGTGAAATTCCTCAGAGAATTGAAACATCAGAATGTGATTGAAGTGAGTCTCGGTGTATTACGATATAGAGAGAGCCTCATCCTTCCCTCCTACAGCTCGTCGATGTTTTCTCTTCAAAAACCAATCTCAACCTCGTCCTCGAATTCCTCGACTCGGACTTGGAAATGATCATCAAAGACCGTTCGCTTGTGTTCCTCCCAGCGGACATCAAAAGCTGGATGGCGATGACATTTCGCGGACTCGAGTTTTGCCATAGGAATTGGATCCTCCATCGGGTAACGCTTTTTTTGTTCCTCCTCCCGGACCACCGTCTTAGACTTTTGGCATAGGATTTAAAACCTAATAATCTGCTCATCGCCTCGGATGGACATCTCAAACTTGCAGACTTTGGTCTCGCTCGGGATTTTGGCGATCCGGGATACAAAATGACATGTCAAGTGATCACTCGATGGTACCGTCCACCAGAGCTTCTATTCGGCTGTCGGTATTACAGCACGGCAGTCGACATATGGTCTGTGGGATGTATCTTTGCGGAGCTGATGTTACGGATACCCTACTTAGCTGGAGAGAGTGACATGGACCAACTCAAGACGATATTCCGGGCATTAGGGACGCCTACAGAAGATGATTGGCCTGTATGTATGTCGGTGCTTGGGGATACGAAAATGCAGCTCATCTCACGGTTACGGACAGGGACATACGAAACTGCCAGACTATGTGCCAGTGGGACAATTCCCTAAACCACCGATGCGCGATCTGTTCACTGCAGCAAGTGCTGACACGCTCAATCTGCTTGGGAAATGCCTCGTGTACGAACCACGTAAACGAATTTCAGCGCTAGATGTGAGAATTATTCTCTTCTTCGCCGCAGACTGATGGGATATTTGTAGGGGCTCAATCATGCGTACTTCTTTGCTCTTCCTTATCCAACTCATCCTTCGAAACTACCCAAGTGCTCAAATGTTGCCAACAAAACTGCTGATGAGGAGGATGTCAATGTTGATGGGACCATTCCTGGCGCTAAAGCAACGAGTAAGGGTGTGAAGAGGAGATTGGCTTCACCCACAGAAGTGAAAGCGAGATCAATCGCACGGCGTCTTGATTTCTCAAAGGTGCCACCTTCTTCGCCTTGACAAACAGTCTTTGGCGTTTGTTTTATGTCTGATCTGATTGTAAATATGCCTCTCCTCAATCAATGATTTTATTTGCATCGACTTTAGCAAATCTTTAAAGTTTTGACTACTAGCTACTACAAACCAGCAGACTAATTCGATATTATGAATCAAGGAAACGAGATAAAGAGAAAAGCTAGGAGATAAGAAAAACGAGAGAGATACTAAAAGAAAAATTAAAAACGAGAAAAGAAAAAGAAACAGGTAGATCACAAAAACAAAGATTAAAAACAGCAACAAGTGAAAGAAACAGAGAAACAATGATTAAAAGAGACAGGGACAGAGATTGAGAGAAGCAGCAATGATAAGAAATCAAAGACAGAGAAAACGAGAAAACAGAAACAAGACAGCATTGAAATGAGGCAAGACAACGGCGTGCAGATAAAAAAGTTCAAGGAGAAAGGGATGACGCGCTCTCAGTCGTCCCAGTCACATTCTCACATGTAATGTCAAAACCAGGCAGGGTAGCCTTGACAGCCGACTGAGCCTCACCGCGAACTTCAGAATTGCTTATTGTAGAGTTGACAGGGGAGGCGAAGGCGAAGGTAGGCAGCTGTTGGGCCCCTGCTGTATACTTCGAATCAATCTTTCGGATGAAGGCAGAACGAACTGTAGATGTAGGCGGGACTACTTGCGCAGGAATTGAAGGTGTAACCATCAACGTGGATACAGGTACTGACGGAACGAGGTTCACCTCCGGGGACACCTGAGTCACCCGAAGTTCAGGTACAAGCATTGTAGACTCTGGCTGTACACTGAAGCGCAATTTACTTGGTTCTTTAGGCATGCTGGACTTGGGCCCAACAGAACTCTGTGCAGGGATTGAAAGCCACCCAGATGTCGGTGGCACTGGAACGTTGTGTGCAGGGATCGGAAGCCCCCCGGACGTCAGCGGCACTGAAACGTTGAAAGGCGAATGATTTTCTTCTGACAGTGCGGACTGCATTTCAACGTCAACCATTTCCTCTATGGTTTGCGCAGGCTGCATCTCAACATCAGTAATATCCCTCGGGGTTTGTCTATTGGACCGTGACTTGAATCGTTTGGGGACCGGGACATCCTCTTCTTCGTCATCATCGACAATTATTGGTCGAGACCTTGAACTTCCCTAATAATTTAGAATCAGTCATCGAACGCACGAAATGTTGCAAAAAATAACTACAAACAAACCTGTGGTACAGTAGCTTGGATAAATTCTAACAGAGATATTTCCCGAGTCTGCGAATTATTGTCATCTAATGATTCTGCAGGAACCCTTTCTCGAGCCGGACGTTTGCGTTTTGATGGACGCGTAAGTGTTTTGTCGTGAGTTTGAACTCGAATCCCATCCTGGTTCTGACCATCTGTCCGTTTGGCCAACGCTTCTTTGTGATTTTCCATTCCTGTTTGCTGGGCCATCTCCATTTCTTTGGCTATCTTCATTTCTTTTGCCAACTCTTTCTCTATTTGTTCGACAATCTTTCTTGCCGTGGGTAAACCCATTTGTGTGAATTCTGTTTGATCAAGTGTCCCTGATTCCTCTGAAGAGCCAGATTCACTGCATGGCGGTGAATTACCAGTCCAAGCCTGTTGAAGCGGGGATGGGTCGTTTGGTGCCGTACACGATGATGTAGAGGATGTATCCGAAACGAGTCTGCAGTACCCTGATCGGGAAGAAGCTAGTTGAATACTACCAAGTGCATAATTTCTGTTGGGGCCCCGCTCAAACTTGCGAGGGATAGAAACAGAAGGAACCAAGGGTGCGGGTGGTGGTGCCGATATTTCACTTGATGACCAGTTTTGAAACTGAGAAGTATCTGTTCTCATTTTCGTCAATTTGTTACAGAAGAACAATACAGGGAAGACACACCCTCTTTGCTGTAATCAAGCAGGGTCACGATCCGGTCTATGCTTTTTACACTGATCGGCTTGTTGACGTTAGACATCAGAAAATCTGACACTGCATCCAAATTTTGAGAGTAGTTTCTCTCGGCGTCATGAGTGAATTCAGTGCTTGGCATAATGGTGGCTGGGAGTGTTCCTTGTACCTGAAAGGACTCTGCGGCTGAAGTTGAGGCGTGTCCATTCCCTGTCTGCCGCTTCTGGAACATTTATCAGCCAAAAATGGTCTCTGAAACGATGTTTAAATACGTGCCTGTGTCGCTGGCTGGATTACAGTTTCGCCCTCCTGGGTTGACCATTGAGTCCAGGATGAGGTCGAAAGGGGGCGTCCATTCCCTGCCTGCCGCTTCTACAATACTTATTAGCCAACGGTGTCTGAATTGATGATTGATCACGTGCCTGTGTCAGTGGTTGGTTTACTAGGTTTACTAGTGTATCGTCCTTAAGTCGCAGCATCTGAAAGATTTAAATGATTATTCATTTGAGATGGCAATAAACGTACACTTTGGAACGGTGTCGATGGCTGGTCTACTTTTTCTGGGGCTGGAAAAGAGCCTACCATTCTATTTACTATTTCATCCTCATCTCCCTGGATCTGTGGGGCCCAAAGTGAGTCCGAAGTAGCGCGCCCATTCCTGGTCTGGAATGATGTTTGAAAACGTGTCTGTGTCGATGGCTCGACGTCAAAATCTTCATCGGA